>RCNI01002082.1_pt1 | contig 10338 bp, 9 predicted proteins | sample 2041151 | NCBI WGS metagenome assembly RCNI01 (sample SAMN09708214, study PRJNA481090) | feces metagenome | isolation source: feces | place: Antarctica: Albino Rookery
AGTCATGCGGATTTTCCTGGATAACCTTCATCATCGCCCGAATCTCCTTTTCAGTTGGAATATCGATCATTCCTACCGTCGTAAAATAAATATCCACCTTAATATAGTAGTGACCGCTGGATTTATTGTTGTTATGGACTTCGATACGCTGGACCAGCGAATTCACAAGCGTTGGTCTCAGCTCTTTAACACCCCTAAATTCCCGCAAAGTTCGAAGCATCAGCCTTAGATCCACCGTCTGCTGTTCGGATTCTGCCAAGGTTTTTGGCTCTCTTCCACTTCTTCCATCAGCGTTTTTCTGTTCTTTTTCGTAGCTTGCCATCATTCGGGTATACCGTTCATCTGAAAGCTGTCCATGGGCGTTACCTTCATAAATCTTCTCTATCAGGCGGTCGCTGCTGACCTTTCTGCACGGTATGTTTTAGCCTTTGCAGTTCTGCTCTTTTAAGGGCATTGTTTTTCTTCGCCAGCATATAGAGAAAAACCGACTCATAGCAGCGGACAAAGTCTGCAAAGTCGCTGATTGCCTCCACCTGTTCTCTGCCGAAGCGGCTCAGGTCTTTCACAATAATGGTGTTGATCTGTCCGGCTTCTACCATCTGCTGCATCCGCTGAAAATCTCTTCGTTCAAAGCTGGTGCCGGAGATGCCGTCATCCACAAAGAACATGGTGTTTTTGTAACCATTTTTCCGTGTGTAGTCCGAGAGAATCTGCTTCTGAGACGAGATTTGTCAAGGGTATTTTTTGCAAGAGATAACTGGTTTATCATTTTAAGTGTAGCAAAACAAAGCAGTGCCAGCTGGACTATGAATAATCTAGCTGGCACTAAAATCATATAAATTATGAGAAAAAAATAAAGCTAAGAAAGTCTAAGTGTATTTTTTTCCTCATCGGTTAACGAAATAAAAAAGATAAGAAGTTTTTCAAAAAGATATTTGTTTAGTCTGCATTTCCTTTCATTGGGGACATTGCAATGGCCTGTTGCTTCCTGATTGATATAAGGGCATCCGCCTACACAGAGATTTTGAGCCCAACATTCAGAACAACCGACTCGATTTTTGAGCAAAAAATCTTTTTCAAACAGCCTAGCGGCATTTTCAGTATTTATTTCAGGAAGATTTACATCTCCAACAACATAAGATGAGCCGACAAATCTATGACAAGGATACATCTTCCCATCAACGTCAACAGCTAGTGTAGTTATGAATGCAGAGCAACTGCAATTTCTTTCTTTGAAATACGCTATTTTCTTTAGATTTTGGTATATTAGAGAATTTGCTTTGCATTTATCGATTTTACCGTGCTGTAAATCAGTGTAAAAACACTTTATTAGACAGTCGTAAGAATGTTCCACTGCTTGCAGGGACTCTTCTGTTTGAAAACAGTTCATTGCCTCACCAATATAGAAATCTGTTTTCCTCTGATTATATAATGCATCAGCAATTTCAACATAATCAGCGTTTTCTGGGGTGGATGTTGCACGTAAGGAAATATGGTTTTTCCCCAATAGAGGAATATTGTTTATCGAATCATCATAACTGCCAACACCAGATTTGCTAATCCTATGTAAATCATGTTTGGCTTTCGTGCCGTCAACACTAAATGATACATAGAAATTGTTTACCTTCAAAAAATGTGCTACATCCTCACTAATGAGTGTACCGTTAGTAGTAACAGCGTATGAGATATGCTTATTATTTTGCAACGCAATTTGATTCGCATATTCAACGAGTGTTTTGATCAGCCCTATATTTATTAGTGGTTCTCCCCCAAAGAATGAAATACTGACACGGTCATCTTTTGTATGTGCAAACAAAAAGTCGATTGCTTTTTTCCCAACAGCTTCTGACATCAACCCAGGATTGTTATATTCTCCCTCTGACGCATAGCAATATGAACACGCTAAATTGCAACATTGACATACCATGAGTTCAATCCCGTGCAAATAGTTAAGCGAATATTGTAAGTCTTCTTTTACGACAGCAGCGTCCAGCAGACCGACACTACGAAAATCGTTCAACATAGATTCAATCTCACTACGAGAAGCTGAAAACTTACACAACATTTCTTCCTGTATTCTTTCAATAGCACAGCCATTCATACTTATCAGAAAGTCTGTTATTTCATCCAACTCAAACAGTGCTCCGTTCTGGGCAATATATAAATATTTAATACCGCCATTTTCAAACACTTTATGTGCATTTAATTCTAAAATCATATTTATCATTCCTCACTAAATGCGTGCGTTTGCGTATTCCACAACTGCAAATATGGACCATCCACAGTCAAAAGCTGATGATGTGTTCCTTCTTGAACGATGCGCCCATGTTCCAAAACGATGATTCGATCGGCCAACGATACTGCGCCTAACCGATGGGTAATGATAATGCCTGTTTTCCCGTTTAGTTCCGCACGGAAAGCATCATACATTGCTTTCTCTTTTAACGGATCAATTGCCGAGGTAGCTTCATCGAGTACAAGGAAATCGCTGTTCTTATAGAAGCCTCTGGCACAGGACAGTTGCTGCCATTGTCCACCAGAAAGTTCACGACCGCCAAATTCTTTGCCCAACAGTGTGTTTTGCGAAATACCAGAATCTTCTAAAAACGCCTGCTTTTTCTGCTCAATCTTTCTCTCATCAACATCGTTGAAGTTACCCATAACAATGTTATCACGAACTGTCATTTTATAGCGATTAAAATTCTGTGGTACAACGGATTGGTTTTTGTGAAGATTTACTTCTGATACGGTTGAAATATCGATTCCGTCATAATATACGGTGCCGCCACTTGGCAAAAAAAGGCCCAAAATCACGTTGGTTAATGTAGTCTTGCCAGCTCCATTTTCTCCAACAATTGCAATGACTTCCCCTTTTTTTATGGTTAGGTTAATATCTTCCAAAGTAAATCGCTCTTGCCCAGAGTAATGGAACGACACATGGTCGAGCTTGATTTCATTATTTAAAGAAGACGATATGTCGGAATCTGTTCGTTCCGCTATTGCCCAATAATCGAAAAATGGTTTGATCATTTTTCGGTACTGTCCCTCATATCCAATCATAGAAACTAAGGAGCTGAACGCTGACATCATAGACGCATATGCTGCAATTGCAGCTGTGCAACTTGCATAGTCAATTTTTCCGCAGAACAATAGTATGACTGACACCAAGTATCCGCCAAAGGAGCCAATAAACTCAAATGGTATCATCAGTAGTCGAAGAAGAAATATTTTCTTATTTTTTATACTTTCAATTGTACTTTTATTAGTCCTGCTTTCGTTCCACTTTTGGAGAAGTAAATCCGCTGCGTAGGTCACCCGACTTTCCTTGCAGGCGATTTCATCAATCAAGCCTTTTACATATTCGATTTCCTCACGCTTATATTGCTCAATTGCTTCGTAATATCGCTTCCACAAACTTGCTTGGTAAAGCAAAGTCAAACAGGGAGGAATTGTTGAAAAAAGTAGTAAAAACAGAAACCATAGATTAAAGGTCGAAATATACATCGTCACAGCAACAGCCTGTAAAACAGCCATCAAGATACTGATCCATATTTCAACATACCGAAAGAGATTTTGCTTCGCTCCGTCTGCCATGCGGATCATTTTGTTAGCAGATGGATTTTCGTATGTCTCATTGGATATTTTTTGACTTTTCCGAAACAAATTGAACCTTATTCGTTGTTCAAATATCGGAATTGTACAGAATTGCACCCGATATCGCTTATAATAAAAGGAATAGGCAGCCGAAAGAATCAGTAGCAATCCGTACAAACATACACTCTGGAACATTTCTTTGCTATATCCATTTAAAACCAATGAAACAACTTGCCGTGTTGCCCATACATTCAACACGGCTATGATACAATTTAGAAGTCCCCATACGATCATTTCTACAAAACTAGCGGGTGATATTTGAAATACAAAGCGGAAATAATTCCGCTTGTGCGCTTCACTGTGTGTTTGTTTCATAATACATCCCCCTCTGCGTTTCAAATAGTTCTCGGTAGTATTCGCAAGATCTCATAAGTGCGTTATGGGAATCCATAGCAATTAGACGTTTATTACGCAGAACCATAATGCAATCCGCAGTTTTCACAGCGCCTAATCTATGAGAAATAAATAAAGTTGTCTTGCTCCCTAGTGTTTCTTCATAAACACGATAAAAAGCCATTTCTGACATAGGATCTAAAGCTGCATTTGGCTCGTCCAACACGACGATGGGTGCAGAAGATAGAATCGAACGGGCAACAGTCAACTTTTGCCATTCTCCACCCGACAAATCTACGCTTTCCTGCTTTAGAAGGTTCAAGTTGATATCAACACCTTTTTCCTGAGAGAAACATGGCGCATCGAAATTCAACGAATGTAACACAGAGTTAATTTTTCCGGATTCTTGTAGTTTCGATGAGCCCAATGAAACATTTTCTCTAACCGAAAGTGGATAACGGTAGAAATCTTGAAAAACCGCAGTAAAAAGCTGCCGTTTTTCTTCTCTGGACATTTCTGATACATCTTTACCCCCTACCAAAATACATCCTTCTGTCGGCTTGTAAAGTCCAAGAAGAAGTTTCACCAAAGTTGTTTTTCCGCAACCGTTTTCTCCTACCAGTGCATAATGCATCCCCATTTGCCATGTAAAACTGATATTTTCTAGCACAGGGGTTGATGTGCCTGGATAAGTAAAACTGACATTTTGAAACTCAATTCCTTTTGAAGGAACAGTCTGTTTTTCTGAAGAATGATTCACGTCCTCATCCAATTGAAGAAACGAAAAGAAAGCGGACATCTGTGTGAAACTACTCGAAGCATCAAAAACTGCTCCATACAATTGATTTCCAACATTTCGTAGGCTTATTATAGCGGTAAAGGCAGCAATAAACGAGCCTAAAGAAATCTTTCCGTTTCCCAACGGCGAAATTAGCAAGAGAATAGCTGTAACACTGTATACTGCTGCAAAAATAGTTGTTGCACACTCTGAAAAAAGCCGTTTTTTCCCCAGCAGGCTGTTTTTTTTCATTGCATTAGCAGAATCCTTTTGATACCTGCACTCAATTTCTTGGTTGTAGTGAAATATCTTTCGTTCTGCGGCATATTCACGATGTAACAGCAGAGATGATAAATAATTTGCGTGGCGCATATTTTGAATATATTCACCCCAGAAATTATTCGTATTTCTGCCTGCATTTTGATTAATCCCAATTCCTATGAGCAGTAGTACGAAAACAATAGCTGCCGTCCGCTTATCGATTGTGAATAGCACTATAAAAGACGTTGTAATTTGAATTCCGCATTTCGCAACTGTCTGAAGTGCGGCATAAAATGTGCTATCCAAATCAGCAGCCTTTTCAGCACGTCCATATAATTCGTGAAACGCCTGTGTTTCGGTGATTGGGAAAGAAACTTTATTGACCTTTCCCAATCGCTCTGCATCAAGCTTCTTTCCAACGGTTATGGTATGCCGGTCCAATTCAAACTGTAAAATAGTTGTAAACAGAGAATTTATAAGCATCAAGGTAATAAATACCCCAATATTCATTACAAAGGCTTGTAAACCTCCGCCCGATATACCTAAAATAGCTGCATCAAACAAATTTTGCTCTACAATGATTTGTAGTGCAGGAATGCTGCCTATCAGCACGCATAAAATCATCGTTGCAGCAAAAATCGAATGTGGGTAATACTTTCGAATATAGGAAAATTTACTCATCGAAACACCTCAATATTGATATGGAGATGAAAGTGCCGCCAAAGAACCGCAACGATGCTTACCGGTTAGTATGTGATTCCTAATGCAACCGCCAAGACAATCTGGGCTCATTGAACATCCTCTGCACTTCTCATCTTGCAAAAAATCCGCATATCGATACCACGCTAAAACTCGACCCGCATCCCACTCCGCTTCGCCAGTCTCTGTTAGATAGCCCATTTTGGCTTCTTCAAAAGAAAGATCATTAACACATTTCCACAATGACAAATCAGGCAGAATGTGAATAACGTTGGTATCACCGCAAGCTTCACAGGAAAGATAAGTACGTCTGTTTTTGTATATAACGAATCCCATCTGATGCCCTAACTCATTAAAACGATTGAGCTCGTCATAACGGTTGCTGTTGCTTTCGTGATACTTCTTAGTTTCGTATACAGGTCTGAACAAAAGCGATATATACTTTCTGATATTCGGCTCAAATAAGGAAAGCGTATTTTCTACATCTTTTAATGATGTGTTATTTAAATTAAAGCGAACTAACACTCTTAGATTTGGATTTGTTGCAACATAGCTTGCAACAAATTTAATCTTTTCGATAAGCATATCAAAACTCGGCGCACCTGTACTCGTTTTGTGAAATCGTCCATTTGGTTTCTCTTGAGAAGTGGCTCTCCACCGAAAAAGTTCAAATTTACATGCCGAAAGTTGGGTGCTTCTTTGGCTATGTATTTTTCTACGATTTTAAAGTAATTGACATTTTCATTTTCAACGAGATGGGCACTAGGTTTCTCAAAACAATAAGGGCAGTCAAAGTTGCAGGCCATCGTGGGTAATAAGATAAAACCTAATGCGGTAGAATTAAAATAACGTTTGTTGTAAGCATATCGCAGCGCATTTACTTCATCCAAATCTTTATCAACAATAAAACCATTCTCTGCCAAGATATCAAGGGCCTGATTGTCCGAGTTATTGAGAAGAATTTTATCAATATAATCTTTTTCTTCTACTGCAATTTTTGCCTTAGTCATAGAATTATATATTTCAAATCCTCCTTCGCCATTGGAAAGAAGATTATTGTACATACTTTGTTTGAACATTATTTAGCCTTGCTTCTCAATAAATTGGGTTTACCAATATGCATATTGTGTCTTAACGTGTACTTTTTCTATTGTTTACTGGTCATACTGACAGGACTCAGGGTCGGTGCATTGGCAAGCATCAAGACATGCTGGGCATACATCAATAGATGCCGGAACCACAAGTTTCTTAATAGTAGTTGCTGCTGCATTAACGAGTTTCATTCAAATCCCCCCTTTTCATAAGACTATTATATGTTCATCAAAATGCTTCGTAGCATATTGGTAAACCCCATAAGGAACATAGAATACGGCCAAGCACTGTATTATTGGGAAAGTCTCAATGTGATTAAGATAATTATATACGCCAATTATTGGAAATATAAGTCTTGTTTTTGGGCATGAAAATGTGCTATAATATAGAAAAAAGTGGGAGTGCATCGTAAAAAATGCACTCCCACTAAAATTTTACCGATCTCGATTGTCTCTGCTTTTCTTTGGTGTCTGCTTTTGTTGCATCTGCTGATAGCGTCTTTGGAGCAACTGTTCACGCACGGAACGGATTTCCGTTTCCTCATGAAGCAGGCTCGCAACCTCCTGCTTACAGCCAGCCATCATGGCAAAATCGTATTTTTCGCCATAAGCGGCTTTCACACGGTCAATGGCAGAGCGTTCCTGTTCTTTGCGAATATCCAGCCGTGCGTCCATCAACTCAACGGCATCCATATTGGCTGCCTGTTCTTTCAACTCGGCGTACTGTTTTAGAGCTTCATCCAGTTCGGCAGAATGTTTCGTTTCCTGTTCCTCCAGCTTTTTTAAGCCACTTTCCAGCGTGGCAATTTCTTTCTTCACAACAGAAATATCTGTGTCATCTGCACAATCCAGTGTGTTGAGCAATACAGCCTTTTCGGATTTCAGTTCTTCCAGTTCCTCGGTCAATTCAGCAATGCGGCGGGTCAGATCATACAGCTTTTTCGGCTGATAAAGCGGTGTTGCTTTTTTCTCTGCAAGCAAAGACTTCCGTTCCTTGCTCTTATCCTTAATCTGCTTCACTAATCCGGTATAGCGTTCCAGTTCCGGTTTCACTGCTTCGATTCGCTTGCCGATATTGTGCTTGCCTGCACCGATATGACAAAGCTGATAACTGAAATTCAGCATATTGCCACGCAGTTTTTCCATTGCTTCCGCTATGGCAGGAACGGTATTCTTAACCGCCTGCATCAACTTCTTGACCTCCGATTTCAGTTCTCGAAGCAGCGCATTGTCTGCCTTGATCTGACGGTTGATTTCACAGCGGTCGGAGATAACACCTTTTTTCTCCAAAGCACGGGCAACCACGCCCTCGTGAATGGTAGGTTGCTCCGATAAGCCACGGTCTGCATGGCTGCGGTGGTCTATACGGGCATCATGACCGTATTGCTCCAAATAGCGATTGGTCACATCTGCCCATTCCTTGCGCCACTGCACAAGCTGTTCCTCGCTGTTCCAACGCTCAGTAATGGGATTCTGCCTGCCAAATTTGGTGCTTTTCGGATGCTTGCTTGCTCGTTCATATCCATGCTTTTCGGCTTCTGAGGGCGGCATATACACTTTCTTTCGTCCGACTTTATAAGGGTATTGTTTCTCCCACCCGTCAGCCTGTGCTGTCTTAAATTCAGAAGCAGTAAAACCTTGTTCCTCGCCGTTTCGGACACACAGATATTCTTTCTCTGTCTTATATTGCCATTTGCCCTGTTCGTCCAGTGGGCGCACCGTGACCATGATATGAGCATGGGGATTGTGCCCCAGCGGATCAGGATCATGGATCGCCACATCTGCACACATTCCATCGGCAACAAAACTGTTCTGAATGAAATCGGACAGAAGCTCCTGCCATTGTACCGGGGTCAGCTCGATAGGCAGGGCAGGCACAAACTCACGGGCAAGGCGGCTATCCTTCGTTTTCTCATTTTCTTCTACGGCGTTCCATAATTCACTTCGGTCTTTCCATTCGGGTGGAGCATATTGGGGCAAAAATATCTGCTCCCACACAAGACCTTTCTTTCGGGTGTAGTCATGCTGCACCCCGTCATAATCGTTCAAAATTTTAGAACAGCTCAGATAAGCGGAAGCTGCCACAGCACTTCGCCCTCCGCCTCGGCTTACAACTTTTGCTTCCAAGTGGTAGATCGCCATTCGTTTTCACCGTCCCCTCGTTCCTGTTTTTGTTTCTTTTTCGTAAAAAGAAAATGGGTGTCGCAGAAAAAGCGATACCCATAGCAGTGAAAAACATCAGGTTGATGTTTTTCACTGGCAGTTGGTTTAATACCGTAGCTTGAAGCGACGGTATTCGGTGATGAAAGCACCGACTGCCAACTGCGTGGACAATGACAGCAATTCCGCAGAAGTGTGGCATTGTCCATAAGGCTGCCGCAGCAGCCGCATCTGCCTCGCAGAGCGCACGATTTCCGTAGGAAATACCACCGCCCATCGGGGTGGTGAGTAAGTGCGCCCTTCGGGAAAAAAGAGAAGCGCTCCGGTTTCCCGGAACGCCTCCATTTATCGCACAGCTTTGAACGCTTCCCATAAAAATTCCTCCAGTTGCTCCAAGGTCATCTGCTGAACCAGGGGCAGAGCCTTTTCCAAAATCGCACCTTCCTGAATGAGCCGCCGTGTTCGGGCCTTCCGTTCCTTGACCCGATCCCTCGCCTGTGCTTCTTCCAATCGGTGCTTGAGCTGCAGCATTTCTTTTTCGATTTCTTCCATTGATTATTCCCTCCAATCAGATTTTGAGTGCAAAAAAGCAGGCGGCCTGTGAGAGATCATTCTCACAAGCCGCCTGCAGCTTTCGTGGTTATGCGGTTTTCTCTTCCTGTTCAGCTTTGTTCTGGGCTTCTGTTAAGACTGGATCAGCTTTCGCCGCCCGCCTTGCTTTTTGTCTTTGACGGTTTGCTTCTGTTCGGCACTCATCACAGCAGTACCTCACATTTGTTCTGGTTGTGCTAAAAGTTTTCCCGCAAACTTTACAGATACATTCACGGCTTCGTTTCTGTGCAGCTTCCTGCCGATAAAATTTCGCCCGGCAATTTGCATTACAGAACTGCTTTGCGGTTGACCTTGCTTCAAAGGTGTTACCGCAGCACTTGCAGGTCTGCGTAATGGGAACGCCTACCGTACGTTCGCCGGATTTCAGTTTTTGATAGCGTTCACGGCTGCGGGCTCGTTCCTTCTTCAAAAATTCCTGCCGTTTGATTTCTTCGTCCGTCAACTCCGGTGCAGGAAGCTCAAAATGACCGATGAATTTCAAATAGATTTCGACCTCCTGCACTCGGTCACCATCTACCTTTTCGGAAGCGTGAACAATGATCTTCTCAATAAATTCGTTGATCATCATAGTGGTCAGCTCGGAAAAATCAGTGTATCGCCTGGCAAGTTCCATAAACTGCTCCACACGGGCGGTATCTTCTTCAAAAGCGGTCAGCCGCTGTTCGGCATCCGCAACAGAACCTTGCAAATCTTTCTGTTCTGCTTCATATTCCGCAAGCAAACTATCAAAGCGTTCATCGGAGATGCGCC
>RCNI01004173.1_pt1 | contig 10333 bp, 6 predicted proteins | sample 2041151 | NCBI WGS metagenome assembly RCNI01 (sample SAMN09708214, study PRJNA481090) | feces metagenome | isolation source: feces | place: Antarctica: Albino Rookery
GTCGGAGTTGCAGTCGGAGTTGCAGTCGGAGTTGCAGTCGGAGTTGCAGTCGGAGTTGCAGTCGGAGTGTCTACCGGGACTTCCTCGCCCATAACTTCCAGTTCAGCAAAACCAGGCCAGCAGTTATTTACAGGGGTAGTGCCAGTCAGGGTCACACGAACCTTGTATGCCTGGGCACGGATGCGCACGTTGCGAATTGCGGTACCCACTGCGCTGGGAGAATCTGCCTCTGCCAGAACCTTATCCTCTGCATCCAGCAGCTCTACCTTGAAATTCTGAGACTGCTGATTGGGTCCAATCACAGCCAGGCGGACACTGTTGATATCCTGCGGCTTCTCATAAGTCAGAGTGACGGTGACCGGGTATTCTGCACCGCCAGCCTTCCACACGTTAGCCTCGTTGGTCAAATCGCCATCAGTGAGCAGATCCAGCGAGTTCTCGCTGCGGCTTGCCGTGATCTTTGCCTTGCCTGCAATGTTGGTGCCAATGGGCTTTTCGTAAATTTCCAGTTCAGCTGCGCCGGGCCAGCATCCGCTGCCTGCGTTCTTGCCGGTCAGGGTCATGCGCACAGACTTTGCTGCGCCAGCAACCGGCACATCGTTGACCAGCTTGCGGTTGTTTTCGCCCTCATCTGCATGAGTAGCAATTACCTTGCCGTTTTCGTCCAGCAGCTCTACTTTGTACTTCTGAGCCAGCTGGTTATTATCGCCAAAAATCAGGCGCACGCTGCTGATGTCGTGCACTTCTGCAAAATCAACCTGCACAGAAGCGGGGTAATTGGCATTACCGGTGGTCCACATGGTGCCACGGTCGCCGTCTACCAGATTGGCAGCCTGATTCTGGCCGCCGCTGGCGGTGAGCTTGCCCTGCTTTGCAATGTTGGTGCCCAGTTCTGCCTTGGCAGGCTTGCCGTAGACAGCCAGTTCTGCAAAAACAGCGGTGGGTACCTGGCTTGCGGATGCCTTGGGGGTAAAGGTGTACTTAACGGCAGAGCCGTTCAGCTTGCAATCAGTAGAAATCGTGCCCAGCAGGGTATCCTTCTGGGTAACCGGGATATCGGTCCAGGTGCCGTTCTGGTCTACCTGAATCTGGAAATCCCAGGGGTAATCGCCTGCCACCTGAGGCATGACAAAGTCAATACGGCTGATGGCATACTCGCCCTGCAGGTCCACCGTAAAGCTGACCTTACCGGATTCGGATGCGGTCCAGGTAGTGGTAGCATCGCCATCCGTCAGGGCTTCCAGACCCTTCTGGGGTTCCAGGCTGGAGGTCACAGGGCGGCCTTCTGCCACGTTCAGGGGCTTTTCGCCTTCTTCCACGAAGTCGCCCAGATTGGTCAGAGAGAACTTGTCGTAAGCGGTCTGTGCCAGCTGCACCAGATCGCCACCGGAGGGCTCAGTGCTGTAACCGTCGCCGGTTTCGTCGGACTTACGGTTTGCCCACTCCCACTCCTTCATGAAGTAGTCCACCTTCTTGGGGGTGGTGCCGTTGAGCAGTGCTTCGGTGTAGGAATCTACAAATGCCTGCCAGCGAACCAGATAATAGTCCTTGGTCAGACCAGACCACTGACGGTTGGAGTAATCACGCAGACCGCCGCCGGGTTCGCCTGCCCAGGTAGTAATCAGGGCACGAGCGTTGAACTCGAACAGGTCGCGGGTCCAGTCGTCCATGGACGCATACATATCACGGGAATCCTTCAGCCATTTGCCAACAGAGAATTCCGGGCTGCAGGCCAGAACTTCTTCGTACAGTTCGATCAGGTCCAGGAACTGACGAGAGGTGCGGCGGAACTGAGCCAGATCGCCGTCCTGATAAGCACGGATCATCAGCTTGTGGTATTCGATTGCGGAGGTAGCCAGCATCTGCTTGGTCACATCCACCATGTCATAGATAAAGGTAGGCTGATTCTGATATTCGGGGGTCGTCTGGTATGCCTTGATAAAGGCCAGAACAGCCTTCTCAAATTCCTTCTTATCGTATTCGATATCGGAATGGCCCCAAGTAGAAGCAGACTTGAAGCTCTCGCTGGGGCAGGCGTTGATAACAGTTTCAGCTGCGCCCTGTGCGTAACGCTTCTTCTTTGCGTATGCAGTACGGGTCAGTACTTCCCATGCTTCCAGAACTTCGGGGGTTGCAACGCCGTAGCGGCTTTCCACGTAGTCCTTTACATAGGTATTGGCATCGATTGCAGTATCGGTCCATGCCATATCGAACAGCATTTCATACACCATGGGGGAGTTGGCGAATGCCTCGGGGGTCACGCCGATACCAACCATGTGCTTGTTCTTCTTGAATGCCTCAGGGATGTCATTTGCCAGGGTGAACACGTCACCATCGGTGCCCATACGGCCGCCGAAGTTGTGCAGCATGCACCAAACCCAAGGCACACCCTGATTTTCCATGACGTAAGAGTAAGAGCGGCGGTCGGACTGCAGATCCAGAACCAGGACCTGATCGGGCTTGACCAGGTTGCTGATCTTATCGCTGCCAATCTGGCCCTGCCACTGCTGCAGCACCCAAACTGCATTGGGGTCACTTTCCAGCATCTTGTTCTGCACCAGGTTGTACACACGGGGCAGAGGCAGGCCGTTGGTAATGCCGCCTTCATGGAAGGGGTCAATGGAATAGTAATCGGTCACATCACCGAAGACGTCCTTCTGAATCTGGTAGAAATCAGAAGCCATACGGTCGAAGTAGTCCTCCTTGCCGGCGGACACATCGCAGGTCTTCAGCATATCGGGACGATCAAAGGCACACCAAGCGCCCTGAGCGATGGTTTCTGCCTTAGGATTCTTGGTCTGGAAGTCCTTGGGGACCATACCGGCATAACCCTGCATGATGGGCTGGATGCCGAAGGTCTGCATACGGTCGTGCATCTTGCGGCCCAGTTCGACACGCTGGCTGAACCAGTTGTCCGGCAGAGGACCGCCGAAGTCAGACAGGTTCTGCATGTAGAACCATGCAAAATAGCCGGGGCCGCTGATGTAGTCCTTGACTTCCTCGTCAGTGTAGTTGTACTTCATCAGCAGGCGGCGCTGCACTTCTTCCTGGCCCACAATATCCAGAACCAGGTTAACGCCGTTCATTGCGCACCAGTCCAGGAAAGGCTCATATTCTTCCCATCCCCAGAATGCCATGGTGTAGGAGTAGGTGCAGTAGTTCAGGGCATAACGCACATCATAGGGCGTTTCCTTGACCACCTTTTCCGCAACCACGGGCAGTTCTGCCGGCATTTCCAGGCGGCTGGTGAACACGGGGTCGTAATTTACATGAGCATAGTTCTTCAGGTAATAGTTAAAACCGGAAGCCAGAGAGATTCCGTTATTACCGGAAATGTAAATCTTGCCGTCACGGGATTCTACCGCGAAAGCATCCTTGTCGGGGTTCTGTCCCACAGAAGCCAGCTGGAACACAAAGGAATCCACCCACTTTTCGCCAATGACACGCTTGACCAGGTTGGACATTTCCTGCACGGTCTTCTTGGCTGCGTAATCAGAATCGCTCTCTACACGAGCGTACTCCTTGCCCCAATCAGAATCGGCGAAGTTCTGGACAACTTCCGGTTCCGGCTTGGGCACTACGTCGCTGACCTTATTGCCGAACAGCTTGACTTCTGCCAGGTTGACTTCTTCCTGACGGGAGTTGTAGGACACGTTCACACGCACCACAGAAACGCCCTTTGCACGAGCATTTGCGGACACGTCGTAGCTGTCGCCAGCGGCCGTAGCCACTTTGTTGTCGTTCTTGTAGGCTACCTTCCAGAAATTCACGCCGTCCTGGCTGGCGTAGATCTGGTAGTGGTAGTAGGAATCCGGCTCATTGAAAATCTCGATGCGAGACAAATCATAGGTACCGTCCAGCTGAATATCCACCGAGCGGCGGTGGTTTTTCATGCTATCTACCTTGGGGGAGCACCATGCGGTCTTGAGGTCGCCGTCAATGGCCTTCTCCACTGCTTTTTCATCACTGTAACTGAATCCAGTAATGCCTGCGGGGGTGATCTGTCCACCCACAGCTTTTTCTTCGCTCAGTGCAGATGCGGTAGGTGCGGTAATGCCCAGCACCAGTGCCAGCGAAAGCACGGACGAAAGAAACTTTTGGAATCGTTTGTTCATGTTGTACCCTTTCTGTTTTTCGTTTTGCCAACCGGTACGATCAGCACACTCAAAAAATGCCGACTCTGGAATACCCAAGCGTCGGCATTTTAAGAATTTGTGTTCTATTATATCGAAATATTGCGGGTCCAACAACCGGGAAAACGCACAAACATTTCTTTATTTTTTATGGAAATAGTCAATAATTGCATTTCCTATTTTTTCCATTTAGAACAATCAAAAAAAGTTTTTTTGTTTCAACCGTTTTTTTTGTAAAAGTACCACAGCCGCCATCAAGCATCCTTTTTTTCGGCAACATCCCAATGCAGCCAATGTTCCACCTGTTCCCGAGGCAAAAGCCAGTTTACCAGCAGTGCCACCACCACACCGATGCCTGTATCAATCATACGTGCCAGTGCGTAGTCCAAATGGTTTGCCGGCGTATTGAACAGGATAATGCACAGTACTACACCACCGGGCTGTACGCCGCCGGGCCATTTGAGCACGCTGGAGAAAAAGACCAGCGCAATGACACCCACGAAAACCAGCGGCAGGCGCAGCAAATAACTGCCCTCTGGCACCAGCCAATGCTCCAGTGCGTATAAACCCATGCCCAGAAAACCGCCGATGATGGTGCCGAAAAAGCGATTGCCGCCATTCAGGCGAGAATCCTCCATGCTGGAGCCCAAGCCAAACACGGCACCAATGCAGGCAAAGGTGGGATTTCTGCCAGGCAGAAAAATATACAAAATAGCGGTCAGGGTAACCGCCAGTGCCGTTTTCAGGCTGCGCAGCCCCAATCCCGGAATCGGCGCATGGACCGGCTTATGTTCATTCATTGTTTCATTTCTCCTTTTCTGTTTTAGACATTCCTTTTTCTTTCCGTACCGAGTATACTACAAATCTGCTGAATGGCAAACCGGATGGCCCTTCCTTAGGGCCGGCATTTCCTTTGAAATAGGCTTTTCATCGGGTTTCTGGGACTAAAAATAAAAAAGCAGGCCATCAAGCGGCCTGCTTTTCACCCCGCTTTGATTCAAGCGAGATTTTCTATGCATTACGGTTCGTCCGGCTCCACCTGTTTGGCAAGCAAAATCAGTCTGCCGTTTTTACGGGAATATTCACAGGTGGAAAGTGTAATCAGCTTATCGCCATAGACTGCGCTTACCCCGGTATCATACAGCGAAAGCTCCTTGCTGCGTTCCACAAACGCATCAAATGCTTCTTTGCTCTCCGCATCTACGAACTGATAATACGGGAAAACAACTGGGCTGTCGCTTTCTGCAACAGTCTTGAACACCGAAACGATTTCATAGGTACGTTTCTCTGCCAGCGTATCAAAAGACAGCGTCCGATGGGTGTCCCAGAAGTCCTTGCGCTGGAACTTGTCCAGTTCGCCGAACATGGTACCGTTTTTCATGTTATGTGCATAAAGAATCAGATTGTCCGAAGGTTTATCCACATCACAGTTTTCCTGTACATAAGGGCAGCCGCAGGCGGCCTCGTTGCCGTTAAAATCCCGATGGAGATAATAATTTGGCTGTTCCGGTGTCTGCACGACCGGATAGTTGATTTTCGTATCCGGTACCGTGATCCATCCTACCATATGCTGATTTTGCTGATACAGAGCTGCATATTCCGGCAGCACAGCCTTGTCCCCTACCATCGTCAGACCATCGGTTTGCTGAGTGGTCTGCTGTGCCAAACTGTCATACAAATTCCGGTCCTTGCTTTCCTCCCACAATTGTCTCGCAACCACAAAAGCACTGACTGCGAACAATACGGAAAATACCATGATGCAGAAATAGTAACTGATTTTTTTCATCTGTTCCTCATTCTTTCCTGTTACTCCTGTGCAAGTCGGATGGGCTTTTCCGCCAACACACAGTACTGTGTCTTTTCGCATCCAGCACAATGCGTCTTGCCATTTGCCCCTTACATTATGTAGTAGCGGCTGCATTTGCGGCACCGTTTGCTTGCAAGGATATTTTTATCTAGCCAGAAGAATACCACAGATCTAGCAGAATTTCTAGCGAATCTCTTTTTCCGCCATACCAAAAAACGCCCTCCTTAATCTGGAACGTCAAAGCAGCATAGCGTGGACAGCGATGACTACCGTCTGTTTGCCCGCAAAGAAACCCTACTTTTCGACCAGTTCTCACATCCGTCGATTGCTACCAGTACAGGTCCGTTTCCAGTGAAATAGAATCCGGACAAACTGCCTGTCAAAGTTTTCAACGTTCTCTCTACTGCATTTTGGAGAAAAACGCAAAAAATGGAAACCGCAGATCCCGTTTTGGTGAATCTAAAAATCATTGCAGAAATCAGGAAAGGAATCATTGTAATGGGCTTGAAGCTTTTCTTTTTTGTTGTTAAGATATATTTATCAACTATTTAGGATCAAGGTGAGTTTATGGCTTTTAGCAAAACTATTCAAATGTATATTTTTGATGGCAATCCTAATGGGCGCATTATGTGTGAACTTTCTAAGAATGGGCGAGTATATAAAATTGCCAGAAATGAATTATCCGAATTTGCTAAGCGCACCGACGCAGAAAACACCGGGATTTATTTTCTATTTGGAAAAAGCGAAAGCAACACTGATACTATTTATATCGGTGAGGCAGAAAAAATTTTAACTAGGCTCAAGCAACATTTAAAAGACTCTGACTACTGGAATGACTGTATAGTAATTATCAGCAAAGATAACTTATTAAACAAAGCCCATGTGAAATATTTAGAAAATCAATTTTACAATATGGCACAAGAGGCTGGCAGATCAAATGTAACAAATAGCACCGTACCTACATGTTCTTCCATTTCTGAATATGATGAAGCTATGCTAACTGAATTCATCAGTAATTCTAAACTATTAGTTAACGCTCTTGGCTATAAGGTTTTTGATAGGGTTCAAGACAGTTCCCCACACAGTTCCCCACAAAAAGAAATTGTCGATAGATATTTTTACATTCAAGCAGCAAGAGGAGCCGATGCTAAAGGACTTGTAGTTCCTGATGGCTTTGCCGTGTGTAAGGATTCTAAAGCTGCCAGTTCTATATCTGCTAGTATGCCACATCCATTAGTCAATCTAAGAAAATCCCTAATTGATAAAGGCATTATAAACAGCGAATATATGTTTACCCGTGATTATATTTTCTCAAGTCCATCCTATGCGGCTGGGATTGTTATGGGGCGAAATGCTAACGGAAGAACAGAATGGAAAAATAGCGCTCATCAATCGCTAAAAGAAATAGAAGAATCTTTATGATAAAAAAGAGATTCGTTGGGTTATTCCCAATGAATCTCTTTTATTACTTGTGTGTTGCAAAATTGCCAACGGAATAGCCGTAACGCCCAAAATCCATGTAAAATCAAGGTGTTTTGGTGCTTGTCAACCACGTGATATTATTCCCACTCGCTCCTGGTTAAGGAAAACTAAGCTTTTTCAGTTAGTGGAAATAGCATCTCGTATCACTATTATTCTCATTATCAAGATAGTATAGGCTATCTGATTTTGTGTTGCCAAGGTGTTGCCAGTACTATTGGTAAACCGCTATTGGAATTACTACAATAGCCGGCCCCCTAATAACATCCCGCATAATTTCAGGATTGTCTATGTTTTTAGGCATTTTTCTACGTTGCTCTCTATTAAGGGGAAGCTTTTTTATATCGTCAAAAAGCTCGTCAAGTTTAATGTTACTTCCTTTAGGGATCTTTCGTAGCACCTTACAAAGAACATATGCTTGACCCACAAAACTATCTTGGTCACACCTAAAATAACTTTCATCCAAATAAGCAACTAAAGGATATTTTTTATCCTCAAACTCAAATACACACGAAATTTCTTTTCTGGAGTTGAGTTTGCCAAGAGCAGAAAAGCCATTAACTGCATCAGCAGCTTCTTTATCAAGTATTTGCTGGTTTGTAAGTCCTTGAAATGCATTAGCTAAGTCTACAATTTTTTGAACACTATCTGTTAATTCTTTCGCCTTTGAAAAGCGTGCGCTTGCAAGCACCTCAATAAAATCGTCTCTATGAAGCTCATTATATATTTCTTCAGTCAGGAACTCGTAGTATTTCAAGGACTCATCTTCGTCCCCAGATTGCAGATATTTATATATTTTGTCGAATTTTGCAGCATCACTAATTTTTACGGATCGTTTGATTTCTTGGGACGTTTTTCCGTTGTGTGTACCGCCGGTAGATGCAATCTTTAAGTCAAGACCGCCATTTACTGCATTTTCATTACTGTTTATAAATTCCTGAGCTTCTTCATCATATGTATATCCTTCGATTGCAGAAATATAATCTTCAATAATCTTTGTATTAAGGTACAGGAAATTTCTTAATTTCATCTAATCACCCCTTCTCGGTCGATACTTATTGTATGTAGACTTATTGTATTCATTATTATATCATAAATTATGGAGGATTGTAAATATGGATATAATTAAAGTATTTGGCTCTAATGTGAAAAACTATCGTACTGCCATGGGACTTTCACAGGAAGCCTTTGCTGAGAAGTGTGGACTACACCGCACTTATATTAGCGCTATTGAATGTTATCGCCGAAGCATCTCACTTGAAAACATACAACAAATAGCAGATGCACTTGGAATAGAGACCTACAAACTTTTTATTGAATCGGAGGTAACGAAATTATGAGACAATTACGAGAAGAGATTGATCGTTTGTTGCGGAATACACGTGGTGACCAGCAAACTATAAATGCTATATTAGATGGTACAGCACTGTATCCCTTTAGCTGCGAAGGACAACTTCTTGCGTATTTTCTGTCGATTGGCGAGATCACATATCAGGAATATGTCCAGATGAAGGAAGACTATATTCAAAGAAATAAATATCTGGAATTATTTGACATGGCTCCTCGTACATATGGCCAAACCTGGGGAGAGCAGCATATTCGTTCACTGTTTCCTCAGTTTATGAAAGCCACTAAGGAAAATCTTGTAGGTGTATATCCTGATTTTGATGGTGAATTCGACCTTTGGTACAATGGCATTCGGGTCGAGGTCAAGGCTTGCCGAGCAAATAGCACTCGCACCGGTGGAAGTTTGTCCAGCCGTGCTTTTCTTCATTCCGAAGCGTATGGCACGGGTTTCAAATACCATTATCAGCAGTTGAAGCCTTCTTGCTGTGATGTTTTTATTTGGATCGGAACCTGTCGAGATGAATTACTTTACTGGGTACTTTCCAGTCAGGATCTATTGAATACTGGAAAACTTGGTTCTCAGCATCGTAATGAGCATACTGGTGTGGCTGGCGCAGAAGTTTTTGAAGGTCAAGTATTTATGACCGAGCAGGAATTAGCTCCATTTGCTGTCAATGAAGCTGATATTTTAAGAGCAGTATGCGAAAAGGGGCAACAGTAATTTACCCCTGTTCTTTCACGCTGTTTACAAGAACAGATTTTTCCCCGCTAAAAATTGATGAATGACATCCTTGTTTTCGTCTGAAAGACGATAGAGCGAAGCAACAACATCATCAAGCTCCCAATATAGACCGCTGATGTCGTCCTCTGACTGCATTATGCGGTCTACTTTTTTTTCAATTTTTCTTTGCACATCTGTCACGAAGGGGATAGGAATCTTCTCAATATGTGATCTGAGGAGCTTAACAGAATTGAATTTCTTTGAAGTCCAATAAGCTACAACGCTGGAGTTGAGTATCGCCAAAATATACTTGATGGACAAATCTTGAATCATGGGAATAACGATATTGCAGCTATTTAGCGACAGCATTTGAGCATTATCATATGCAAACACAGGAACATCGCAAATAAACCGGTAGAGCAGCTTCTCTTTGGCTCGATAGACTTCTGTGGGTGCAACTTGCTGAAATCGCTCTGGTACATAATGAATGTAGTTTTCTCCCGTTCTAATGGAATACCGTTGGATGTCATTTCCTTTCAAAATGAATTCATATCCTTCTTTTGGTTCAGGCATAAGATACTCTTTATTATTTCCTGTAACAATCCCCAGTGCAAACCGTGCATGATCTTTTAGATACACTGCATTTTCTACATTTTCGATTGCGTGCATACATTCATTTTCTTCATCAGAAATATTAAACGACAAAGAATCTGCATTCAATTTCCGATTTTCTGAAATCGTGAATTTAGAATCGCCTATTGAAACTTTGCAGTTGCACACCATACCGGCATTGCCTAAAGCAACATGAAGCAATACTGCCGGACACTGTACTCCCGTAAAAACATT
>RCNI01001997.1_pt1 | contig 10331 bp, 9 predicted proteins | sample 2041151 | NCBI WGS metagenome assembly RCNI01 (sample SAMN09708214, study PRJNA481090) | feces metagenome | isolation source: feces | place: Antarctica: Albino Rookery
AACGAATGGCTTGTCCCCTGGTGTTACAAATAAATAAAAGTTTGTCTTTTGACGATTACATAGGAACAATGTTTTAATTACGCTAACTTCTAGCTTTTTATCAATTTCAACACAATCTTCCATTGTTATTGCAGGGTCATTTTCAACTCTTTCAAATGGAATATCTAGCTTCTCTAATGTTTCATAGGTTAATTTATGCAAAGGTGTTTTATATTCACTTGGCTTTTGTGTGTAAACTTCACTAACTCTTATCATATCAATTACCTCAAAATCAAATTATTATGATTATATCACAAACAGCTAAAAAAGTAACCACCTAGTTATGAGCAATTATGACCAAAGCCGAATGAATAATGAATGTAGAAATTTCAAAATTTTAGTTGATTTCAATAATCATTTGTGATATATTATACTGGTGTGGGCAATTTTAAGCAATTATGGTTTTGCTGTAACACGAAAAATCATAATATTATTTTCAGCGCCTTTTTCCAAGAGGCGTTTACTTATGCCAAAATATTGCCTATACTGTTCGATTTATAGTTTATTTTAGTGGAGAATTTAAACAGAGGTGTAGATTTTGAATTACGATGTAATTATTATTGGCGCTGGCCCTGGCGGTATCTTTTCTGCCTATGAATTAGCTAAATTAGCGCCACAACTTAAAATTGTAGTGCTTGAAGAAGGTCACGCTTTAGATAAGCGTAAATGTCCTATCGACGGCAAGAAAATTAAATCTTGTATCGGTTGCAAAACTTGTTCAATTATGAACGGCTTTGGCGGTGCTGGTGCATTTTCTGACGGTAAATATAATATTACTAACGCATTTGGTGGCACTCTTTACGAATATATCGGCAAAGATAACGCAATCGAGCTTATGAAGTATGTTGATAACATCAATATCACTCACGGTGGCGAAGGTTGTAAGTTATACACAACTGCTAATAGCGACATCAAAAAACTTTGTATCAAAAATGACTTGCACTTGCTCGACGCTTCAGTTCGTCATCTCGGTACAGATGTTAACTATGTTGTTATGGGCAATGTATATGAAGAATTGAAAGACAAGGTTGAATTTAGATTCGACTGTGCTGCAATAGATGTTAAAAAGCTCGACGACAAATATCTTGTTACAACTAGCAAGGGCGACGAAGTCATCGGCGACAAATGTATCATTTCTGCTGGTAGAAGCGGTAGCAAGTGGATGGAAAAAGTATGTAAGGACTTAAATATTCCTACCCATTCTAACCGTGTTGACATCGGCGTTCGTGTTGAATTGCCAGCCAATGTATTTTCACACTTAACTGACGAATTGTACGAAAGCAAGATTGTATATCGTACTGAGAAATACGGCGACCTTGTTCGTACCTTCTGTATGAACCCTTACGGTGCAGTTGTAAATGAAAACACTAACGGTATCGTAACTGTTAACGGTCACAGCTATGACGACCCAGCTAAGAGAACTGACAATACAAACTTCGCATTACTCGTATCAAAGCAATTTAGCGAACCATTCAAAGATTCAAACGGCTACGGCGAGAGCATTGCTAGATTATCAAATATGCTCGGTGGCGGTGTTATGGTTCAGCGTTTTGGCGATCTTATCAGAGGTAGACGCTCAACACCATCAAGAATTAAAGATTCTTTCACAGTTCCAACATTACAAGCAACTCCTGGCGACCTTAGCCTTGTTATTCCTAAGAGAATACTTGACGGCATTATCGAAATGATTTATGCACTCGATAAGATTGCTCCTGGTACTGCTAACGATGATACATTATTATATGGCGTTGAAGTTAAGTTCTACAATATGGAAGTTAGCATTGACGAAAACCTTGAAACAATACATAAAGGTCTTTATGCTATCGGCGATTGCAGTGGTATTACTCACTCATTATCACACGCTTCAGCAAGTGGTGTACACGTAGCAAGACACATCGCAGAATTATGTAATAAATAGTTAAAATTAGTAAAAAAACAAACCTATTGTCACTTTGGACAATAGGTTTATTTTTTTGGAATTTTTGATGTTGACACTACACAAAGCAAGTACTATAATGGGCTTGAATATTATAAAGGAAATTTGATTATGAGTTTATCTAATGAAGAAAAAGTCGTTAATTTTCTAATCGATAAAAACTGGCATATATCCTTTGCTGAGTCATGCACGGCTGGTCTTGCAGTTGCAAGGCTCGTTAGTGTTCCTAACGCTTCTATGGTGCTTGATGCGTCCGTAGTTACTTATTCTAACGAGGCTAAAACAAAGTATGCGAATGTGAGAAAAGATACTTTAGATAGCTTCGGTGCTGTTAGCGAACAAGTTGCATTAGAAATGGCAATGGGCATTGCTAAAAACACTAATTCACAAGTAGGTGTCGGCATATCAGGAATTGCTGGGCCAACTGGTGGCACTGATGATAAGCCTGTCGGTACAGTTTGCTTTGGTTTTGTCATCGGCGATAAACACTTTACAAAAACTATGCACTTCGGCAACATAGGTAGAGATAATGTTAGAAATGCGAGTGTTGATTTCGTTTACCACACTCTCTATTCTAATATGTAGCATATTAAGATTGTATAAGTAGATGGAGAAACATATTAAGGATGGACAAAATATTTAAAAAGATGACCCCAGCTAGAATCTTGGCGCTGGGCTTTGCATCTGTCATTTTTGTTGGCTCGTTATTGCTAATGCTTCCCTTTAGCGTTAACGAGGGTGTCGATTTGAAATATATCGACGCACTTTATACATCGACCAGTGCGGTATGTGTAACTGGCTTAGTTGTTGTTGACACACTTGAAACTTATAGCTTTTTCGGTCAATTTGTAATCGCAATGTTGATTGAAATTGGCGGTTTGGGTGTAACATCAATCGGCGCAGGTATCATACTTGCAATGGGCAAAAAGGTTGACCTAAAGAATAGAACGCTCATTAAAGAAGCGATGAACCTTAATTCTGGCCGTGGCGTTGTAAAATTCGTAAAGGATGTATTGTTTACGACCCTCGCATTCCAATTAACTGGCGCTATTCTCAGTTTCACAGTATTCGTACAAAATTACGAGTCCCCATTTGAAGCTCTTTGGGTAAGTATTTTCCACTCAATCGCCGCATTTAACAATGCCGGATTCGACATTCTCGGTAATATGGAAAATATGAAACCTTATACAGATAGTGTTATGTTGAACCTCACTACTGCTGGCTTAATCTTCTTCGGCGGTATCGGTTTCTTAGTTATTCGTGAAATGGTATCTAAGAAATTCGACTTGAAGCACTACTCAATGCATGCCAAAGTTGTATTATCAACGACTGTATTTCTTATCATCAGCGGTACTCTTCTTATAAAGTTTACTGAAGGTGCTGATATTTCTTGGCTCGGTGCATACTTCACCAGCGTTTCTTCAAGAACTGCTGGTTTCTCTACTTTTCAGTTAGGTAACTTCTCAAACGCAGGTTTGTTAGTTGTTATAGGACTTATGATTATCGGTGCATCCCCTGGTTCAACTGGTGGTGGTATTAAAACAAGTACATTCTTCGTTTTAATACAAGGCATTAAGGCGTCTGCTACAAACACAAACGAAAAGGCATTTAGATATTCACTTCCTAAAAACACTTTCCGTAAAGCAGCAGTTATCGCATTGTTAGCTCTCGGCTTAATCGGTACAAGCACATTCTTTATTACCGTTTTTGAGCCTAATATTAGAGTAATCGACGCATTATTTGAAATGTCTAGTGCGTTCGGCACAGTTGGTTTGTCAACTGGTATTACTCCTACACTCTGTATAGCTTCAAAAATTATTACTATTTTAGTTATGTTTACCGGTCGTCTTGGCCCTCTAACAATTGCTTCACTATGGGCATTTAAAAGAGGCGAAAGAGCAAGATTCCCAGAAGGCAATGTTGCTATCGGTTAATATTGATTGATTAAGGAGAAATCGTTATGTTAGGTAAAAGAAGAAAGAATCATAATGTAACTTATGCTATCGTTGGTGTCGGCAGATTTGGTCACGCACTCGCTGAAGAGTTAGCTAATTCTGGTTGCGACCTTATGATACTTGATAAGGACGAAGATAAAGTCCGTGAAATGAGAGATTATACTGAAAACGCATTTGTAGTACCAAGTCTTGATAAAAAGACATTGCTTGAAACAGGTATTCAAAATGTTGATGTTGCAGTTGTGTGTATCGGCGAGCACATGGATACTTCAATCCTTACAACATTAAATCTTGTATCATTCGGTATTCCACTTGTAATTTCTAAGGCTAAGAGCCTTGAGCACGGTATCATTCTCGACAAAATTGGTGCTGAAGTTGTATATCCTGAAAGAGATATGGCTATCCGCCTTGCAAGCAGACTTGAAACTTCAAGAAATCTTGATTTCGTTCAACTTAGTGAAAAAATCAATGTATCAAAGACAATCGTACCACTCAAAATGATTGGTAAATCTATCCTTGAGTTAGACCTCCGTTCTAACTTAAACATCAATATCATCGCTATTGAAAACGGCAACGACGTTATCGAAGTTATCGACCCTAACTATGTATTGAGAGAAAATGATATTCTTTATCTCTGTGGCGATAAGGACGGACTTTTACAATTTGACGACTGGGCTAACACCTAATGCCGTTCAAATTTGATTAAAAACGTAACAAAATACACAAAAAAGCGTCAATTATTTTTATGATTGGCGCTTTTTTTAACATATTTTCAAAAACTAATTGCATTGTGTGATTTTATGTGCTATACTTTTTGTCGTTAAATTTTAAAACCCGTTTAAACTTTCAGGATAACCAACTGAAAGCTTAGGGAACTCTGGAGAATCTCTTTAATGAGTGCCGAAGGTGCAAGGCGTGACATCACGTTGAATCTCTCAGGCAAAAGGATAGAGTTATATGACATAATGTTATATCATTTTCCGGAGTTGCTAATTTTTAGCAACTTTTTTTATTTTTATAGGAGAAACAAATTATGCAAGAAATCACAGACTTTCTATTACCAATCGTAGAAAACATTAACAAATACTTAAGTGGCTACATTTTGACCATTTCTTTACTTGGTTGTGGCTTATTCTTCAGTATTAAAACTCGTTTCGTTCAAGTTCGTTGCTTTGGCGAAGGTATGAGAGAAGTATTTGGCGGCATTTTCAAGAAGAAAGGCAACGCTAAAGAAGGTTTAAGCTCATTCCAAGCATTAGCAACTGCCATTGCCGCTCAAGTTGGTACAGGTAACCTCGTTGGTGCTTGTAGCGCATTATTAGCTGGTGGCCCTGGTGCTATCTTCTGGATGTGGATTGCCGCTTTCTTCGGTATGTCAACAATCTACGCCGAGGCTACACTCGCTCAAAAAACTCGTAAGGTTATGCCTGACGGCTCAGTAGTTGGTGGCCCTGTTTATTACATTCAAAAAGCATTCCCTAATAAGCTCGGTAAATTCCTTGCTGGCTTCTTTGCAATTGCAATCACACTTGCACTTGGTTTTATCGGTAGTATGGTTCAATCAAACGCTATCAGTAACACATTCCACACAGCATTCCAAGCTGTTCCAACATGGATTGTAGGCGTTGTACTTATCATCTTATGCGGTATCATCTTCCTCGGTGGTATCAAGAGAATTGCAAACGTTGCTGAAAAACTTGTTCCAATTATGGCTGTTCTCTTCCTTACAGGTGGTCTTGTTGTTTTAATCGCAAACATTAAGAACCTTCCTGAAACATTTAGACTCATCTTCGTTGGTGCATTTAACCCACAAGCTGCACTCGGCGGTGTAATCGGTATCACAATTAAAGAAGCTATCAGCAAGGGTGTTGGTAGAGGTCTTTTCTCAAACGAAGCTGGTATGGGTTCTACTCCTCACGCTCACGCTTTAGCAGATGTTAAAACTCCACACAAGCAAGGCGTTGTTGCTATGGTTGGTGTATTCATCGACACATTCGTTGTTCTTACAATGACATCACTCGTTGTTATTTCAACTCTTTATACTGGCAACGGTCCACTCGCAAGTGGCGCTGCTGCTGGCTATGACGAAAACAATATGGTTCAAGCAGCTTTCGGTAAAGTTATGGGCTCAACTGCTGGTAACATCTTCGTTGCTATTTGCTTATTATTCTTCGCATTCACAACTATCCTTAGCTGGAACTACTTTGGTAAAATCAACACAGAATACTTATTCGGCAAGAAGAGTAACATCCCTTACTCAGTCATCGCTTTAGTATTCATCTTCTTAGGAACTGTTGTTTCTAAATCAAAGCTCGTTTGGGAATTATCTGATACATTCAATCAGCTTATGGTTATCCCTAACGTACTCGCATTATTCGCACTTAGCAAACTTGTTAAGGACTCAGCTTCTGGCAAAGATAAGCTAAAGGAAGTTAGCGAAAAGAATCTCAAAAAAGAACAAGTAAATAAATAATTGTATAAACATAAATAAAAGCCACATTTAATATGTGGCTTTTATTTTTTACTCATATTGTGTTTATGTATAACTAAAGGGCTTTTAGAATAATCTAAAAGCCCTTATATTTTACCAATTTTCGATTAACTCTTTGAGTTGAGAATAGTGGGCAGTTGATATATTATCTGCCTCACAAACAAGAATACGCTTCATTTGAATGGAATTATTAACGCCAGTTACAGACATTTTATAGCCGTTTTCGTGTAACACTTCAGCAAGTCTACCGCCAGCATTAGCATAAAGACAATTTATACCGACTGCACCGCTATTGTCAAGCATAGTTACGAGCTTCTTTTGATAATCGTCACTAAAAATCTTAGTTCTGCTTGGCAAGTAGTTCAAGTAATACTCAATACCTTCAAAATACTCTTTAGCAGCTGAAATTTGATAGGTTTCAATACCAGTAATAAAAACTGATTTCTCCATACCATACTGCCTAATCAATTTGCTAAGTTCTTGTAAATCAATCGCCATTCTGACATTTAGATTTACTTTGACATCCTTGTCTTTTAATAGTTCAAATACTTTTGTAAGCTCAAGTCCGTCGTTATTAGTCACAACAAAATCTTGGCTAACTACAAGCGTCCTGTTAGGTCTGCTATGAACATCGAACTCGCAAACTTCCACCTTATTATTGATTACTGCACTTATGTATGCAACAGAATCGTTATCAACCTCAAAATCCTCTGCCCTAGCACTAATCATAAAATTCTCTGGCAGATTAAGCTCAGTTCCCTCATACGATTTCGTAAAAGCGTATGTTGCAACACCCAAAATCATTGCGACACTCGTCAAAAATGCAAAAACCTGATATGTAACATGACTAAACCAAGTAGGTGTCATCGCTCGACGCATTTGGCGTTTTAACTTTTTCCATTTAGAGAGTTTCTCAATCATTGTTACACCCTTTAAAAGTTATTAAAAAAGGAGAGCCGAAGCTCTCCTTTGTGTTTAAAATATTAGTCTTGGCGACTGCCTGAATAGTTAGGAGCTTCTTTAGTAATATATACATCGTGAGGATGGCTCTCAACTAAGCCGGCACCTGTAATCTTAATGAATTGTGCCTTAGTGCGTAATTCCTCAATTGTGTGGCAACCAACATAGCCCATACCAGCACGAAGACCGCCCATCATTTGGAATACTGTGTCGCCCAATGTTCCCTTGTAAGGAACACGACCTTCTACGCCTTCTGGAACAAATTTCTTTGAACCCTTTTGGAAGTAACGGTCAGCTGAACCATGGTTCATAGCACCAAGTGAGCCCATACCACGATAAACTTTGAATTGACGACCTTGCCAAATTTCTGTATCTCCAGGAGATTCTTCACAACCTGCTACAAGTGAACCAACCATAACAACTGAACCACCTGCTGCAAGAGCCTTAACGATTTCGCCTGAGTACTTAATACCACCATCAGCGATTACTGGGATACCATATTTATTAGCCATTTCTGCTGAATCATAAATAGCTGTAATTTGTGGAACACCGATACCAGCAACAACACGAGTTGTACAAATTGAACCAGGGCCGATACCAATCTTTACTGCATCAGCGCCGTGCTTAATAAGTGCTTCAGTAGCAGCTGCAGTAGCAACGTTACCAGCGATAAGTGATACTTGTGGGAATGCGTTCTTAACTCTCTCAACATTCTTCATAATGTTAAGTGAGTGACCGTGAGCTGAGTCGAGTACAAGTGCGTCAACGCCAGCATCAACAAGAGCCTTAGCTCTATCAAGAACATCGTTTGTAACACCAATAGCTGCTGCACAAAGAAGTCTATCATTCTTATCACGAGCAGTATTAGGATACTTAACTGACTTTTCAATATCTTTAATTGTTACAAGACCAGTAAGTTTGCCAGCATTGTCGATAAGTGGAAGCTTTTCAACCTTTGAATTCATAAGGATTTTCTTAGCTTCCTCAAGAGTTGTGCCAGCCATTGCTGTAACTAATTGCTCTTTTGGAGTCATTACATCAGCAATTTTAACATTAAAATCAGTCATGAAGCGAAGGTCACGGTTAGTAAGAATACCAACTAATGTGCCGTCCTCTTCGCAGATTGGAACACCGCTAATACGGTATTTAGCCATAAGCTCATCTGCTTGCTTAACTGAATGATAAGGAGATAAGAAGAATGGATTAGTGATAACACCATTTTCTGATCTTTTAACTTTATCAACTTCTGTTGCTTGTTCTTCGATAGTCATATTCTTATGAATAACACCAATACCGCCTTCACGAGCGATAGCAATAGCCATACTTGATTCAGTAACAGTATCCATTGCTGCTGTCATAAGTGGAATGTTCAAAGTAATATCTTTAGTAAGTTTAGTTTTAAGACTAACTTGATCAGGTGTTACATCTGATTCTGCTGGAATCAAAAGAACATCATCGAAGGTAAGGCCTTCTTTTACAAATTTTTCGCCAAATCCGTTCATATACTTCCTCCTAATAATTAATATTGTGTAAAGATTTAAAATATAATAACACTTTTATTGCGTGTATTCAAGTATTTTTTATTATTGAGTCATAGTTTTTACAATAGCTTTGACAGTTTCATCAATACTATTATCGTCACAATAAATTATATCGTCGCAATATTGCTTGTATAAAGGCAATCTTTCGTTATACATATCGAGCAAATTATTGCCCTTTTTAAGCACAACGCCACGAGTAGTTATATTATCAATTCTTTTCATCATAGTGTCATAGCCTAAATGCAAATATATAACTCTGCCCATACTCTTTAAATACTGCATTGCTTTTTCGGAATAAACAACTGAACCGCCAGTCGCAATAACTGTGCCGTCGAGTTTTAAAGACAATATTGCTTTTTCCTCAGCATTTAAAAAATACTCAATTCCCTTTTCGTCAATAATATCTTGAAGCCTTTTGTTTTCAAAGCTCTGAATTAGCAAATCAGTATCGAAAAAGTTTTTAAGCAAAGCCTTAGCCGCCAAAACTCCACAAGTTGATTTGCCACAACCAGGCATACCAATAAGTATAATATTTGACTTGTTTATTGTTCCATTCATCTGTTTTTATATTCCTACAATTCTATTTAATTCCAACTTTTTTGCAATTATCCGCCATTGGACAAACATCACATTTTGGTTTTCTAGCAGAACAAATATCTCTGCCGAAAAGCACTATTCTGTGACAAAAGTCTGCGCCCTCATCCGCCGGCACTATCTTTTTAAGCTCAAACTCAATTTTCTTAGGGTCTTTAACATTTACTAGACCAATTCTATTTGAAATTCTAATCATGTGAGTATCAACAACGATTGATTCTTTGCCGTAAACATCGCCCACTATCAAGTTTGCAGTTTTTCTACCAACACCAGGTAGCGTGATTAAATCTTCAATATTATCTGGCACAACTCCGCCAAAATTATCTCTAACCATTTGAGCCATACCGATTATTGAAATAGCCTTATTCTTATAGAAACCACAAGACTTTATAAGATTTTCGACATCTTCAAGTTTAGCATTTGCGTAATCGTCAAGCGTTTTGTACTTTTCAAATAACGCTGGTGTAACCATATTTACCCTAGCGTCAGTACATTGCGCTGACAATCTAACCGCAACCAAAAGCTCAAACGGATTTGACGCATTCAGCGAACAAATTGCCTCTGGATATTCTTTTTTTAATATTTCAATAGCATTTAATACTCTTTGTTTTTTAGTCATTTCCTTTTACCCTATCCCAATAAGTCTTAAATGCTTGCTCATTTTTGTTGTTGCCGTAGGTGTAGTAGTTTGCATTTTTAATTATATCTGGCAAGTACTGTTGTTTTACATAATGATTCTTATAATCGTGTGGATATAAATAATGCTGACCCTTAACCTTGGCGTCCTCGCCGTCATAATGCTTGTTTTGCAACTG
>RCNI01001998.1_pt1 | contig 10328 bp, 9 predicted proteins | sample 2041151 | NCBI WGS metagenome assembly RCNI01 (sample SAMN09708214, study PRJNA481090) | feces metagenome | isolation source: feces | place: Antarctica: Albino Rookery
GCAGCTCCACCGAACTTATCAGCAAAGCGCTGAACACGTCCACCAGTATCAACAAGCTTCTGCTGACCGGTGTAGAATGGGTGGCACTTATCACAAAGGTCTACTACGATCTCAGGTACTGTTGAGTGAGTAGTGAAGGTGTTACCGCAAGTGCAGCGTACGGTGCACTCCTGGTACTCTGGATGAATTTGCTTCTTCATCTTAAAACTCCTTAAACTTAAGTCCTAGGTATCTAGAACGGGGTAAATGCTTTATTTCTAAAGCACGGTACTGGTTTCCGACCAGTACACATAAGCCTTGATATAATACCACTCCTCTGAAAGCCGCGTAAGTGCTGAATACCAGGACTATCTTTTGCCCACATATTATACAAATTGAGAACTATCTTAGGCCTGTTTGTTTGCTCTGATGTATAGTTAATCAGGTTCTATCTTCCATATCTATGCACTTGCATTACAATGAAGAAAAACATTGCCTAAGGAGACCTTATGCTCTTGACCATCGACGTCGGAAATACTCAAACGACGCTTTGCCTTTTTGATAAAACACATTCCATCGCCAAGCAATGGCGCATGGCCACCGATACTACCGATACAACTGATCAACTTCATGAGAGACTCTTCGGATACTTTCTCATGAATAACTTCTCTTTGGAGATTGTAACCAAAGCAGCTATTGCAAGCGTAGTGCCTATACTTGCTCAGCGTTGGGAAGATTGCATCAATGAACTCTATGGATTTAAGCCATACGTAGTAGATGCTACAAAAGACTGCGGCATGGAGATTGATATGCCTTATCCAACCCAAGTTGGAGCAGACCGCATTGCTAATGCAATCGCAGCCAAATCAATCTATGGTGCACCATGTATCGTTGTAGATTTCGGAACTGCTACAAACATCGATGTAGTCGATGCAAAAGGCGCATTTTGTGGAGGTGCCATTATGCCTGGGTTTATGCTTTCAGCTCAGAGCCTATTTGCTCGTGCAGCCAAGCTCGCAAGCGTACCACTTGTAGCGCCAGAGAAGGCACTGGGAAGAACCACAGAGCAAGCTCTCCAATCCGGTATGGTCATAGGTGCGGCAGCTCAGATTGAGGGTCTTGTGGCCCGCATTCGCAAGGAGCTCGGAGATGAAAACATTCCTGTTATTGCTACAGGTGGAGCTGCTTCAATAGTTATGGAAGCTACTGATATCTTCGATTATCACAATCCAGATCTTACTCTATTGGGTGTCAAGAAAATTTACGAGCTCAATGCTCAAAAATAAAAGGTGGAGGCGCAAATGCCTCCACCTTATTTGTATTAAATTTAGTCGGTATATACGAGCGTTGCTTCTCCAGGAGCAATGCTCTTTTCATTATTGTGTTCATCAACAACGATTGCATGTCCCCATACATCCAAGCCACCAAAGGTACCAGCAAAGATAAGCTTACCTTCAGGTGTTTGAACGAGAGCCTCGTGACCCAACTCAGGAATGTAGTCAAAGTACTCACTCAGACATTGAGAAACAGGACCTGCCAGGATTTTCTTATCCACAACATCCTGACGCCATGCAGCAAGCTCAGCCACGACACTCGAAACTATTGCGTCAATTTGCTCATCTGTCAGTTCCTGTTTGAACTCTAAAGATACAACTGCAAAAAGTCCGCCTTTGAAACCAGCTGCTACAGAAACATCAGCCAGCGCAGATCCATTATGCATGATGGTAGTTGGCCATTGAATCTTAATGTCATTCAATGACTTCTCAAGCGCATGTACCGCTGCAAGTGTTGCAATAAACGCTGCGCCTTCGATATAGCCCATAGGAATATCAACGAGAGTTTTATAAATTGCAAGATCGCACCCAGAATCGCACTTCTTTATAAGTGCAGATCCATCTTTTGCGTCATGATAGGCTAGATCCTTTACAAGTTCAGGAACGTTGCCTTCTTCAATTTCAATAATGTTATCTAACATCTTTCACCAGCCTTTTCTCAGACTTATTAGTAGTTGAGTTCACCTAAATCCCGCGTGACTTTCCCTACACGAAATTTAGGCGCAACAACATCTATTCCAGCATCCTCAAGCATGCGCTCAGGATGAGTCATGAGGTCTTTCATTGGAGTAAGCACAAAATCACGCTCCCCCATACGAGGATGAGGAAGTTCGAGTTTATTTCCCGCATGAATCTCCCCATCCATCCAGAGAAGGTCAAGATCTATCGTGCGCGGAGCGCAATGAGGTTGCTCTGCGAGGCGCTTCCTCCCCAGATCTTCCTCTATCTTCATAAGATGATTGAGGAGCGCGAGGGGTGTTAATTGGGTCTTAATCTCGGCAACTGCATCAACCACAGAAGTGGCAATGCCATAAGCAGGCTCGGTATCATATGCATGAGATACCTTTTTGACTTGCGTTAAAGGTAGTTCGTTAATCTGGGTTAAAGCTTTCTCAAGATAACCTTTACGATTTCCTACATTGCTACCAAGTGCGATATAGGCACGTCTTTCAATTGGATGTACACTCGACCAATACCCATCGAGTACATCGCGACATAGCTCAACGTTGTGGACACGTACAATATGAGCACCTTGCTCGATTGCACCAACACACATACCAGCAGTCATTGCATCTCGGGAATCAGGGGTACTCGGACCCATGAGCGCACCTGTCATTCGCTTGCGAGATATCGCGCACATGACGGGATATCCGAGAGACGCAAGGCGATTGAATGAGCGTTGTAGGACGAAATCCTCATGAGAAGACTTGCCAAAGCCCGCACCAGGATCGAGACATATACGATCTCGAGAAATGCCAGCCTTTTCTAACACTCGAGCCCTATCGTTTAAAAATCCCTTAACCGTACGAATGATCTCAGCATCATCACTCTGTTGGGGCCTCTTGTAGTTAGAATCTTTCATAAGTTCGTTGAGCTCATCATCAGATAAAGGATGATCTAGACGAACGTGTGTATGCGGACGTACCTCTTGATTACAAGCTCCTGCATGCATAACGATACATCCGGCCCCACTCTTAGAGGCAACTTCGACCATTGCAGGATTAGTAAATCCCTCAACATCATTAATGATAGAAGCCCCGAGGTTAACGCAAAGCTCGGCAACTTCAGGGTGGCGCGTATCGATGCTTACTACTACATTGCGCTCAGAAAGCGCCTTGACAACGGGCACCACGCGTCTTGCTTCTTCGTCAGGAGACACTGGTGTAAAACCAGGACGTGTGGATTCTCCACCAACGTCTATGATGTCTGCTCCTTCATCAAGCAGCTGGAGGGCATAATCGATGGCCTTCTGTGCGCTTGAGTGCTTTCCTCCATCAGAAAAAGAGTCCGGAGTTACATTAACCACCCCCATAATACGAGGATGATCAAGAGTGATTGTAAATTTTCCGCATCTCCAACAAGGTGTCTTTATAGCCATTATCTCTTCCGTACTGTGATTTTATTGAAAGCATTTATACATCAAGCATGCTCAGCGCTTCTTTACGCGCATCTCTATCATTGAGTGAGCCAAGCGTCTTAATGGTACGTGTTTTTGCACCAGGCTTGGAAACGCCACGCATACTCATACACAGGTGTTCTGCCTCTACTACAACGATGACTCCCTGCGCACCAATACCGTCTTGGATTGCCTGCGCAATCTCTTGTGTCATACGTTCTTGAATTTGAGGGCGACGAGCATACACTTCAACACATCGAGCAAGTTTAGAAAGGCCACAGACCTTACCGTTAGCACTTGGGATATATCCAATATGAACGTTGCCAAAAAACGGAAGAAGATGATGCTCACACATTGAGTAAAACGGGATGTCCTTAACGACAACGATGTCATGCGAATCAACATCAAAGGTCACTTCGAAGAGCTCATCAGGATTACGATTAATTCCTGAGAATATCTCCTCCATAGAACGAGCTACGCGCGCTGGCGTATCTACCAAACCTTCGCGCGTTAGATCTTCTCCGATTCCTTCCAGGATGAGTCGAACACCCTGTTCAATCTTCTGCTTATCCATTTGATTATCATTATGCGACACTGTCGCTCCTTTATGTCGAAAAACTATCCCTTAAATTGTAGCGACAATGTCAGGGTATAAGTGATATACATAAACATATTCTATAATTGTGAGTAAGACGTACTCAACTTAGGATGATATACGTATACCCAAACATAATGTACTGACTATACAAGTATTTAGATTCAAACATTAGCTTATATATAAATACATCAATCAAATAAAAGAGGAACTATGTCAAAGAGTTATAAACTTATCAGCTGGAATGTAAATGGCTTGAGAGCTGTTGAAGGAAAGGATCCTTCCTTTACCCAAATCTTTAATGACCTTGATGCGGACATGTTTTGCCTTCAAGAAACTAAGCTTCAAGAAGGACAAATTGACCTCGACCTCCCTGGCTATTATGAGACCTGGAGTTACGCCGACAAGAAGGGTTATTCTGGAACGGCAGTCTTCTCAAAAGAAAAGCCTATTCAGGTAAAACATCACCTCGATGTTGAAGAGGCTGATGACGAAGGACGTATCTGCGCTGTCGAATTCGAGAACTTTTGGCTCGTGGATGTGTATACTCCAAACGCACAAGATGGCTTAAAGCGTATCGGTGCTCGACTCGATTGGGATGAGCGTTTCCGCACATTCCTCAAAGAGCTCGAAGAAACAAAGCCTGTTATCAGCTGCGGTGATTTTAATGTAGCTCATAACGAGATTGACTTGAAAAATCCAAAGCCAAACATCGGCAAAGCTGGATTTAGCGATGAGGAACGTGAGAGTTTTACCAAGCTCTTAGATGCTGGTTTTACCGATTCATTCCGTTATTTACACCCTGATGAGACAGATGCTTATTCATGGTGGACTTATCGCTTTAAAGCACGCGAGAGAAACGCAGGATGGCGCATCGACTACTTCTTGGTAAGCAATGACATTGCATCTCATATTCAAAAGGCATCGATACTTTCCGATATCTACGGATCAGACCATTGCCCAATTGAGCTCGACATAGAATTCTAAATGATGAATAGTAAAAAAGAGGAGGTATCCTACAGGATGCCTCCTCTTTGTTGTATATATTATTCTTCGTCGCCTTCTGAGAGAGTGTCAGTCAAGGATACTTCAGTATCTGCATTGACTTCCTTATCATCAGTAAGTTCACCCTTCTCAGCTTCATCTGAAACAGGGTTTGGAAGTGGACCAAACTCGTCTTCTGTCCAGGTTCCATTAAGGAGAGCCATGAGCTCATCTCCTTCAACAGATTCCTTGGCAAGAAGTACCTTAGCCATGGTCTCAATACGATCGCGATGCTCAGTGAGAATAGCGCGAGCCTTCTCGTGAGCCTCATTCATGATAGAGGTTACAGCCTCATCGATTGCAAGAGCTGTAGAGTCGCTGTAGTCCTGAGTGTGATTGTAATCGCGACCCAAGAATACCTCATGCTGTGGCTCACCAAATACGCGGGTACCAAGCTTAGGATCCATACCGAACTCAGTTACAATCTTGCGAGCAATGCGAGTTGCGCGCTCAAGATCGTTAGAAGCACCGGTGGTGATATCGTCGCAGAATACCTCTTCAGCAGTACGTCCTCCGAGGAATACTACAATCTCATCAATGAGAGACTTGCGAGATTGCAAGAAGTGATCTTCTTCTGGCAATGAAAGCGTATAGCCAAGTGCCTGACCACGTCCTACGATTGTAATCTTATGTACAGGATCTGCATTTGGGAGAAGATGTCCGATAAGCGCGTGACCACTTTCGTGATATGCGATAGTGCGTCGCTCATCCTCTGTCATAACACGATTCTTAAGCTGTGGACCTGCAATACTGCGCTCCATAGCTTCCTGAATCTCGACCATGGAGATAGCCTTCTTCTTTGCACGAACGGCAAGAAGTGCAGACTCATTCATGAGGTTCGCAAGGTCAGCTCCTGTAAATCCAGGTGTGAGCTTAGCGATAGTCTCAAAGTCGATATCTTCCTCAAAGGTCTTGTTAGCAGCGTGTACCTGCAAGATCTTCTCACGACCTTTAACGTCAGGACGTCCAACAGTAATGCGACGGTCAAAACGACCCGGACGCAAAAGTGCAGGGTCCAAAACGTCAGGGCGGTTAGTAGCAGCAACGAGAATTACGGTGCTTTGCTCGCTAAATCCGTCCATCTCAACGAGGATCTGGTTGAGGGTCTGCTCACGCTCATCGTGACCGCCTCCAACTCCAGCTCCACGCTTACGACCGATAGCATCAATCTCATCGATGAAGATAATAGCTGGGCTAGCTTCGTTAGCAGCCTTAAAAAGGTCACGAACGCGACTTGCACCAACACCAACATAGAGCTCGAGGAATTCAGATCCTGAAATTGAGAAGAAAGGTACGTTTGCCTCGCCTGCAATTGCCTTAGCAAGAAGAGTCTTACCAGTTCCTGGAGGTCCTACCAAAAGAACACCACGAGGGATCTTTGCTCCCATCTTGCGATACTCTTCTGGCTTGGTCAAAAAGTCCTTAATCTCTTCGAGCTCTTCGACAGCCTCATCGATACCAGCAACGTCCTTAAAGCTTACTTTCGGATGTTCAGATTGCTTCATCTGCTTCTTATTCATACCAGGATTCATCGATTTCATGTTCTTAATAAGAATGACTGCGATGAATACAGTAAAGCCTGCAGAAGCAATAGTGAGAATATCAGAAGTAGTTAAACCATCGTTAGCTTCAATCTTGTAATTGACGCTTGGATACTTTTCCATAAACTCATTAAAGCTATCAGGTCCAGCCCATGAAGATGTAAATGGCTGTTCTGAAGCGGCTCCCTTATAACCAGGCTTGGTAAGAGTGCCTTCAATCGTTAGAGTTGTTGGATTGTAAGTAACGTTCTTTGCTGCACCAGATTCAACTGCCTGTGTAAATTCACTAGTTGAAATAGCTGTCTGACCATAAAACACAGACGCAAAGGACTTATACATAAATAAGATTGCAGCAGCAATGAGGAAAATAATGATTGTCTTTTTCCTCTTTGATGGCTTCTTTCCATTATTAGATCCCAAATTGCCTGGGATATTTGGAATATTAGGACGATTTGGATCGTCAGGATTAAACATATTTTTTTCTGACAAAACGACTCCAATCTTGCCGGCATACACCTCATTTCATGAGACAAACTATACGGCACATGGTTATACTCAACGCGATATCTTAACTATAAACTTCTGGCTTTAAGATACCAACGTATGGAAGATTACGATACTGTTCTGCATAGTCAAGACCATAACCAACGATGAAATTATCCTCAACGTGAGTTCCTACATATTTAGGCTCAACTGCAGCTTCGCGGCCGTCAACGTCTTTGACGGTGAAGGCTACGACTTCAATGGATGCAGGATTGCGACGCTTAAGCATGTCGATAAGGAAGTTAAGCGTAAGGCCTGAATCCAAAATATCCTCGGTGATGATAACGTGACGTCCCTCGATTTCAGTATCAAGGTCCTTAACGATACGAACCACACCTGATGACTTAGCGGAATCACCATAGCTAGATACAGCCATAAAATCGATTCCTACCGGGCACTTAATCTCACGGATAAGATCAGCTGTAAATACAACAGCTCCGCGAAGAACAGAGATTACCAATGGATTTTTATCCGCGTAATCCCTTGTAATTGCTTCTCCGAGCTTACGATTAATTTCTCGAATGTCTTCTTCATCCAATACTACTTCTTGTATGTCTTTGTGGATGTTGTTCATCAGACGCCCTTTCTATAAGCAACTACCAACATTAACCCTTACGGATACTTAATTGTATAAATTCTTTAGTCGATTTACGACAAGAATAGCGCTCATCCGTACGAATACCTCCAACACACATAATCGCACCTGTCTTTGGATCCTTAACCAAAGGAATTAGATGCCTCTCATGAGATGGAATTCGAGCCTCGTGCAGAAGATCAGATACGAGCTTAGACCTTCCTTTCATGCCAAAGGGTTGGATAGAATCACCGGTCTGCACAGACCCTACGGAAAGCACTAGTTCTTCGTTGTCCTCTAATTGCAACAATGAAGTATCCAAGAAGGCTACTTTATTTTTACCCGCAATACATTGATCTCGAACATATTCTTCGACATTATCGAAATCAACGAGAATTCTTTCAGCATCTATGGTGTACGGTCCAAATTCTGCCGATCCAGGAACTGGAAGGTCCACAGAGATATACTGACGCTCCTGAGCGACTCGCATATACAATCTATCATGCTCGATACGGACATCAATATTGCCAACGATATGCCCTGAAGGGAGTTTATTATCGATAATAGCAATGACATCTTTGAGCGTCCTTGAAGTAATACGGACAAAGCTATCAAGTTTTAGAATTGTCTGAGCAATTACTCGACGAAGGATTGCTGGATGAAGTTGCGTGAGAACTTTTACATCATGGGCGATGCATAAATCTCCTTCGCTAATACAGCATTGATGATAGGCACGCTTTGCCTGTTCGACCATATAGTCATTTTCGTCAGATAACACATCGCACATCGATGATATCTTGCAAGAAGCTAGCGGAGCACGCTGCTTCATTGGAGATAACACCTTATATCTCACATAGCTTCTGAGATATGAAGTGTCTTTATTGGTCTTGTCTGTACACCAAACAATGTCATGATCTATAAGATATGCTTCAAGCTCATCATGCGTCATATGCAAAAGAGGCCTTACAACAATGCCGTTTCTGCGTGCAATAGAGGATAGCCCACTGAGACTACTTCCACGCATAGCATTCATAAGGAAGGATTCGGCGCGATCATCTGCGGTGTGTGCAGTAAGAATGCGTGCATCAGAGATATGAGAATTCGTCATAGCACAAAGTTCTTCTGCGTATTTATGGGCCTCTGAATAACGAATTTCGCGACCTGCATTTTCGACATTGCCACCAAAATCCTTAGCATAAGCGCCTACATCCACGCGCACTATCTTACAAGGTAAGCTATATTCCTCGGCAAGTTTTCTTACATAAGCCTCATCAGCATCAGCCTCCTCGGCTCGCAATCCATGATTGAGATGGAAGATAGCAAGTCTATTACGTGACAAAGATTGTTCGCCATTGCCATCCTCAATGTTGAGAGAAGAATGGAGGGCAAGATGCAAAAGGGCTACAGAATCTGCTCCACCTGAAACACATATGACAACAGGAGCCAAAGAATGCGTATTCTTTGTTGCTAATGCTTTGTCTGGAGTATAATTTTGGATAGATTCCATAGCTATTCATCCTGTTAGTTAGGAATTTATTACATTAATAAAAACAAACGTAAATAGTTTCAATACTTATAATTTACAGCAAGATTTCGATATTGTCATGATTGTGAATATTTTACCAATTTCAATATAGAAATCGTGCATATATACACATGTGAGTTTCACTATCACAATTATCAAGTACTATTTATCACGTTAATAGTCTATAAGGAGTACGGAATGGATAACGCAAAGAGCGAAAATCCAAACTTCAACGTAAGTGATTCTGAATATAGCTCACATATTCAGCATACACATAGGCGTAAAAATCGTCGCTCAGTCGGATCAATCAATGACTGGAGTGATGAGGAAATCCAAGGCCATGGTGAGGAAGAAATCCTCAACACTGGAAATCTTACGAGAAAACAGCTTAAAGCTATGCCTCAGCTCAAACATGACATTTCCTACGGTCAATATTTACACATGCCTAAATCACAGCGTGCGATTTTTACTTCACAGGCAACAAAACATCGCAACAAACTAATCATACGAACTGTTGTTGTAATTGCCCTGATTGTTGTGATCTACCTACTCATTAAATCGTTCTATTAAGCACTAATGTAAGAAACGAATGGCAAGTATAGCCTGCCATAAGGAGACACATGAAAAAATTCATGAAGGACTTCCGCGAGTTCATCAATCGCGGCAACGTCATGGACATGGCTGTTGGTTTGATTATTGGTAGCGCGTTTACCGCAATTGTATCTTCTTTAATTAAAGATATCATCAATCCTTTGATTGCAGCTTTTACCACCAAAGCAGACAGCAATTCACCTGCATTGAGCATTCGAATCTTGGGTTCAGATCAGTTTATGAACTTCAGCCCATTCATCGGCTCAATCTTGAACTTCCTCATTACCGCTCTCGTTGTATTTATGCTCATCAAGGTCGTAAATAAGAGCAAGGAAGCAGCTGAGAAACTCGCTGCAGCAACTCTTCTTAAAGAAGAAGAGGAAGAGGAAGATCAGCCTGCAAAGCCAACCTGTCCTTATTGTACTCAGGAAATTCCAGAGGGTGCACTTCGATGCCCACACTGCACAAGTATTCAGCCTGCAGCAA
>RCNI01001999.1_pt1 | contig 10321 bp, 5 predicted proteins | sample 2041151 | NCBI WGS metagenome assembly RCNI01 (sample SAMN09708214, study PRJNA481090) | feces metagenome | isolation source: feces | place: Antarctica: Albino Rookery
TGAAAAAGGTCCGTGCTTGTGAAAGTGCGGACCTTTGTTATAAAAAAGAGGGTGCATCAATTTGTATTGATATACATTTTGACACACCCTCTTTTTATATATCCAATATTGATTAATATTCAATCATGCAAAAGCACCTGCAGCACCTTATTCTGATTTACGGTAGTTATACACCTTGAAGTTTGAAACACGGCTCTTGAACTGCCCTACTTTTTCAAGCGGGAATACAAGAGACTGTATCTTATAGATTTTATCCTTTCCATCAATATCATAGTGAACCTCCTTATATAAGTCAGCCACCACCTTGTCATTCACCTTCAGGACCGTTGTCTTATTGTCCCCTTGAATCTCAACATGAGCCTTCTCACCCTCATACAAGCGGAAATTGAATGTACTCAGATAACCGTCACGTGCAAATCCGAAGCTGCCGGAGATAGGGTCTGACAAATAGAAGACAGCATTAGGTGAACGGAAGAGTTCTACACCCATTGCTTCAGCCGTTCCTTCAATATCGAAAGAAACGGTGTAGTCATAACCGATTTCCACAAAAGGAGTTGTCATTCCGGGGGTAAGGTTGTCCGCCTCGAAAACCATGGCAGGTTTATCCCCTATCTTGCCCATCTGGTTTACACCCGGAGCCTCACTTAATGCATTGCGCTGCGTATCGAACTCTTCGAAAGGCACGCTGACATTCTTACCGGTCCACATCTTTGCAGAAAGTGTCTGCAAGGCAGGAAAGAGACGATGATGAACATCCTTTACCGAAATGCCGTTTCCGATAAGGTCATTCCATACGGCAAACATACCGCCTAAGATTGCCGGATCCTTCTCTTCGAACACAATCTTTCCAACGTGTGCCGGAGTCCAATTTTCATACAGATTCTTTGTGTTGAGGTAGTCAAAATAATAGCCTGCAGCCGGTACGATATATAAGAATCCGTCAGGAATGCTAATCAGCTTATATCCTTGCTTGACCATCTCTTTCGGCTCAGCATAGCCATTGAACCAAGCACCCATGATTACATTCTCCGACTTGACGGCTGTCTTGCCCTTTGCATGAGTCAATGCGCCCCATACACAGGCCTGCTTGCCATAGCTTTCTACATAACGGATATAACGGTCGGTAAATTCACGGAATTTTTCTACTACTGTCTGGTCCTTATTCGAATACTCATCGGTTCCGATATGCACTTTCGGTCCGACGAACACCGGATTTTCTCCTTCCAGGTATTCCTTGAACAAGCCGTCCATAAAACGATAAGTTTCCGGATTAAACAGGTCGAGGTGGTCCATTCCGTAATCCTTGCTGCCGATTTCCGGTTTGTAATGTGTGAAGGCCAACGTATGAGCGGGTGCATCTATTTCCGGGATGATCTCAACGAATTGATTCATAGCCTCTTTCTGGAATTCGACGAATTCTTTCTTGGTGTAGAAGCCATCACGGGCTGTCAGTCCGGGATAGGTATCACATTCCAAACGGAAAGCTGCTGGAGTCTTATTCCAGTCGTTCTGAAAGAATTTCTTGAATCCATTGTCGTTCAAGTGAACCTGAAGAGTATTCATCTTGTAATAAGCCATCATTTTCACCAGGTCCTTCATGTACGACATCGGGATAAACTTTCTGCCACAGTCCATCATAAATCCACGTATACCATAATCGGGATAGTCGCGTAAATTACCCTTGGGAAGTGCCCGGCTTTCATCTTGTTCCGCCATCTGCAGCAAGGTACGGGTAGCCCAATAAATACCCGTTACGGTAGGAGCAGATACTGCAACCTTCTTGCCGATAGCCATGGCATAACCTTCTTTGCCCAAAGCCTTGTCTTTCTTCAAACGGAATGTAAAGTCACCTTCTGAAGCTCCCTTTGAAACGATGGTCAGTTTCTTGCCAAACAGAGTCTCATAATCGGCTGCAAAAAGTGATGCTACCTGCTTCAATTCGGCATTATCCACATCACAGACAATCTTTGCCGTTACGGCAGGGGTGAAATGTCCTTCATCCCCCTTCCACTCTTTCAGTTCGGGTATAACGAAAGGTTTCGCGTTCTGTGCGAAAGAGGATAAGATAAAACATAAAAAGGCTGCCAACACGGACAGTTTACACACTCGAGAGTTAAACGTGTTCTTCATAAATTGGTATGTTAAAAATTAATATCTTAAGTTTCGCAAGTACTAAAATGATGTAGCGAAAAAAGCTAAAATATTTGATTACACAATGACTATCAACATATTAGTATCTACAAACAATATAGTACATTTTATCCATGAACAAAAGTAGATATATTGGCGGTAAACTCCAAGATTTTTTTGCAAATAATGACTCCACACAGCTATCAAGCATTATGAACAGCACAAGGATACTGAGCAAAATCATCGGGCCAGTGAAGGATTCGAATTGAGAAATCATCTGACTTCAAGTGTCTCAGTGGCTTGTGCTGTTCCTGTTCTTTTCCATAAAGAATGCAGCCAACTATTCGTCTTCTTCCTTGGATTAGGTAATTGGATGTGCGCTGTTCCGAATCCGACTGCTGCACATAGGGTCCGCACTCAGGAACCGCCCCAATATCAAATCATGCAGTCTCGCATTCAAGTGGAGAATCCCGAATCCGTTCAGGGGTTCGTGTCCTGTAAGACCTCCTCCGCTCATCAGCCGTGGCATGTCACCCTTGTTTAGCAAATTTTTCATCCTTTCGGCATTCCAAAAGGCGTAGCAGACAACTTGACTTGACAGATTATTTTTTTGTCTTGACGTTTCATCAAAAACGACAAGTCGTTTTTAAAAAATATACCGGCGTTTTAAGTAAAACGACAGGTCGTTTTTGACGCCTTTTCAACACATTGATTATCAATCATTTACGATAGGATTTATTAAGGTTTTATTCAACCTGAAAGATGTCTGAATAGTGAAATGAGAAATTGCCTTATCCTCTCTTTTTCAAAAAGCCCGATTTTTGCCATTTTGCTAAACAAAGTTAAAGCAGCGACCCGCTCGGACTTTCCGGACTAAAGTTGAGCGGGTCTGTTCAGCATGTCCTGTCATTGTTGCTAAACAAAACGACCATAACAACATTGAATTTTCAGGACTGCACAGAAATACGCACCTTCCCGAACAGAGGAGCATGTCGCACTTATTAATCGCGGTGCTATAATCAATACCTGATTCCCGCAACCTAATGCAAATACGTGTCATTAATAATTAGCACAGCGTGTTTCTTTCCTTTACGGAATTCATTTGTGCAATGAATGCTTTCAATCACTTATGAATCTGACCTCCTACGGTTTGACCGGTAAGTTCAGAAGGTCTTCTAATTCAGGATTCTGTTTCACAATTTTTCCATCGGGATCAATAAGAAACAGTGAGGGCAATTGTTTCACTTTGTAACGTTGTGCAATGCCATTTTTTTCGAATCGCATTAGTTCCGACGTATTTGTCCAGCATATCTGATCTTCAGCCGTAGCTTTTTCCCATGCTTTTTTCTTTTCGTCCATACTCACTCCAAACATTACTATCCCCCGTTTCTCAAGCTCTGGATAAATATTCTTGATAGCCTTGGCTTTTACTCTACAAGAGTGACACCATGAGGCCCAAAAGTCGAGCAATACATATTTGCCTCTGAAATCTTCCAGTTTCACTTCATCTCCATTTATGTCGTGAGTCGTAAATAGAGGAGCTTTGCTTCCTTCCATCCATACAAATTTGGCTTCGTTCATTTTTTGCTTAAGACTTCTCATACTGTAAGTCTGGGCATAAGCAACAGTGTCAAGAATGGAATAGACCTCTTTAAATTCCGGATATTTGTTCAGAAACAGCAAATGTGATAAAGTGACTGCAGCAAATGACTTCTTGTTTTCCTTAATCAAGTTTTTCACTTTTTGTCTTTCCTCCGTGAAGAGGAGCTCCATTTCATCACTTAAAGTCTTCATACTATCAATATCAGACTTCTGTTTAGCTGATTCATATTTTTTCCATAGGGCTTCATTCTTCTTTCTGTAAGGCAACACCATGTTATTGTATGAATTGATGATATCTTGTTCGGATGCATGTTCTGCATTCAGCTGGCAGCTTTTTTCACTGCTGTTGAACTTCAGATGATAGATACCTCCATTCTGTCCTATGAAACTGGAGAAGCCGATATAAGGAACAGTTTTTATTGTAAATTCATCGGTATACGGAATTGCTGTTTCCATTTCGAAAACAGTGCTTGACTTAATTTCTATCGAATCAATATTCTCTGTACTTTCTTTTACTTGACGGACATATATTGTACCCGTATAGGCTTTGTCAAACTGACCTTTCAATATAAAGCAATTGTTGACAGGGGCATCATTGCACCCTGCCAACATCATTGTCATACCTATTATGAATGTTGAATACCTCATTCTTGTCTTGTATTAGGTTTGATATTGCTATTCATCTTTAGGACACTCAGAGGAATCGGGAACTGATATTTATCAGAGTTAGGTTCAAGGACACAAATCTCGCCCCCTGGAATCGTTCTTTTCAAAGTTTTTGTATACAGTCCTTCGGCTGCAAGGCGTTTCATATCAAACCAGCGCAAATCGTATACAGCAAGTTCTCTCTGTCTTTCGTCCAATACAATCTGAAGCAAGTCTTTTCCATCGGCTTTAGTCAGTGGCTGATAATCTTCTTCTGCAAATCTGTACTTGCGCAACTCATTCAGAATATCGAGCGCTTTGCTGTCATTTTTTCTTGCCAACGCTTCCGCTTTGATTAGCATCATTTCTGGAACTCCGATGTTATGTATAGGAGTGGTCTGGATATAGCAGTAGGAATTATCTTTGAAGAAAGGTTTTCCTTTATTGTCTACGCTACTGAACCAGAATTTCAGTCTCAGGTCGTTGGGATGTTCTTCATACAATTCTTTCAACTCATCGCTGATACAAATCATGCGCAGCATGTTATTTCCGTTGCAACTGTGATACCACAGATTTTCAGTTGCGTTAGCACCCTCTTCGCGATTGTTGATTTTTCCTGAAGGATAAGCACCGGCAAATTCCCATTCCCTCATATCTTCTATATCACTTTTCAGCTCAAGTGCTTTTTGTGCTTCGGCAGCGGCTTTGTCATATTCTCCCATATAGAAAAGTACTCTTGCTCTCATGGCATAGGCAGCCACCTTATTGGGCTTGAAGATATTGCTCCCAGTTTTGGGCAAATACTCTTCCATTCCATCAAGATCGCTCAGAATCTGAGAGTTCACTACATCCATACTACTTCTTGGCAATAACACTTCCAGATCAGGGGCCAAAGGCATAGGGACACTCATCTCTCCACCAGCATTTTTATCGTTTGAAGCAGGACCATAAATGTTCTGTAGGCACCACATGTAATATGCTCTATATATTTTAGCTTCGGCCATGATCCTATTCTTCTCTGCCTGAGCACCATTAGTGGCTTCCATAATATTATCCAACACTACATTAGTGATATAGATATGTGAATACAAATTGTTCCAGTTGGGATCTGTTTCATCTCTTTTATAGAAATTCTTTTGCCAGAAATAAGCTTTATAGTAAGGAGAGGTCATATCTATATTTGTTTCCTGTGCCTTTACATCGTCCGAGCATAAATAAGGGAGCGCTGCATACGACGTAGGCAGTGAAGGATCGTTCATGATATTTCCAAAATCGGCAACAGTGGTAGGAATCACTTTTCCTTTGGGAACAGTGTCAAGGAAGTCGTTGCATGCACTTAAGCTCATCATAGTGCCGAGTGCGATAATTAATATATTTTTGTCCATGTCAATTCTATTTATATAATCGTTCAATGTTGTTTATATTCATCATCGTTTTTTAGAAATCAGCTTTCAGACCCAAAGTAAAACTTACAGGTTCAGCCAATGAGAACGAACCGCTTACAGGCGATACAGCTTCTGGATCATAGCCTTCACGGTTGGCTGTCCATAGCCAAATATTGTTCAGCTGTGCAGTAAGAGAAAGTATCTTCAGCGGTGTATGGCTCAACCATTTTCCAGGAAGTTCATAATTGACGAGAATTTCGCGCAACCTGATCATGTTACCATTTCTGATAGAGTTAGATGAATATTTACCGAATCTGCTCAGTCCATCATAATAATCCCAGAAGTTATTCACATCGTCCATTATGGCAGGTATGTCTGTAAACTTTTCGTCGCCTGGCTTTCTCCATCTCTTGCCGATCATCTTGTTCAGAACCGGACTTATTTCAAATGGATTCATATCAGGATATTCCACACGGAACACATGACCAAAGTTGTAAGTGAACAGGAAGTTAGCCTGCAGTCCTTTGTATCGAAGTCCTGTAGAGAAGCTGCCAGAATGTTTCGGCTGATAAGTTCCACTGAATTCTATGTCTTCTACGGTTATTTGGTTAGGATCAGTGGTAGTAGTTCCGTCTGCTTTATAAACCTGCGGCATACCTTTCTCATTTAATCCAGCCCAACGGTAGCTCCATAAACCTTCACGTGCGTATCCTTCTACAAAACGGCTTATTCCTATAGTTCTATTGATAACAGGGTCGCTATCTACCAGATCGTTCTTGGTAATCTTATTTTTGTTGTAAGCATAAACCAAGTTTATGTTCCAAGTGAAGTCACGTGTTCTGATTACGTCTGCGTTCAATTCCATTTCAAAACCATTGTTCTCCATATCGGCTGCATTGATTCTCTGGCTTTCGTAACCAACAGTAGGATCAAGTTGCTTTTCACCTAACAGGTCATAGTTATGATTGTTGTAATAGACAAATGTTGCATTTATTCTATCAAACAATCCCAAGTCGACTGAAACATTGAATGATTTCGTGCGTTCCCATCTCAGCAGCGGGTTAGGAGGAGTAGTGATACGCATATATCCACCTACAACAGAATTTGGGATAAATCTTCCCACCATAACGGGAGAAGTACTTCCACTACGGTCGAAGTTTCCGGTCAAACCTAAAGAAGTTCTCAGCATCAAAGCTGTGATAGCATTACACTTAAAGAATTTTTCGTTCTTGATATTCCAGTTGGCACCGAAAGCCCAAATAGGATTTTTCTTATACTTGTCGGATACGCCGAACAGATTTGACTTATCAATACGCATGCTTGCACTGACGGTGTATCTGTCATCGTATGTGTAAACTCCCGACAAGTAATAAGATACTTCGCGGTTTAGAGCATCGGAAAACCGATCATAATCGGTAGCGTCGTATGTCATTTTATAGGGCAACCATACAGGTGTGGTACCTTCTGAAGCCATTTTTTGCTGGTCGAAAGTTCCCCACGATTGTACCTGATCGTTGTATCCTAATTTTCTGTAGCTTTGTGAAGTGCGGTGTCTGTCTCTCATTTCAAATCCGGCTACGGCATTTACATAGTGCTCCTTTCTTGCACCGAAGTTTTTGTTGAGAGTAGCCCCCACCTTGAAAGTCCATGCATCGATATCAGTCTGGCTGTGATCCAATACATCACCTTTAGGCAAGTGATATGTCAATTCGCCACCATCTATATCGGTATGTTTGTTGATCAAGTATCTCACGTCGTAGCTGTTTATTGACTTGATGTTCTTATGTGTAGTCTTGAATTTTTCCAACTGATAGTCGGCTGTGACATTCAATCCGTCAATGATTCTCAAATCGAGCCCGAATTTTCCTTTAACATCCAGATTTCTCGAAATGTTGTTGGCCATATCTACTTCATCAAGAATATTCTTTCCGAAACTCATCAAGCCTTGAGGTTCCCACATGTCTGCATCCATCTTGGAGAATTGTGAGTAATCCTGGATTCTATTTCCGTTGGCATCTACCAGCATCTGATAAGGGAACAGATTATAGATGTCGCTTTGTATGTCGGAGTAGCCATTGTCGTTCTTGTCGACAGTGGCAGCCAGGTCGGCTTTTAACTTTAAACAAGGTAAAATCTTGTAGGTCGTACGTGAGTTGATATTTACCGACAGATATTTATCACCAATATATTCCGAGTGTCCTCCTGAGAAACTTCCTGAGAGATAATAGTTTACCTTAGAACTTCCGCCGGAAATAGACAAGTTATGCTGCTGTCGGAAGGAGTTTCGCAATAACATATCTTCTATTTGTTTGCGATTGGAATTAAGAGCAAGTTTATCCAATCTTGCCTCCATTTCAGCCATCCTTTCGGGAGTAGTTACAGCTCCTGTTTCCCAGTTGTAGTCATTTACATAGTCGTTGATGATTTCTTGAGCCAGAGAATAGCCTTGGCCTTGGTTTCCATATCCGCCTTGCATCGAGCTGTATCCTCCTTTGAACGAATCTTTGAAGAAGTCTATCATTTCTATACTATTGGCTCTGTTCAGATCGTCATAGTCAGGTTTAGCCGAAATTCTGAAGTTATTAGAATATGAAATCTTGAAGTCGTTAGAACTTCCTTCCTTAGTGGTTATAACGATTACACCATTCGAAGCACGCGAACCCCAGATAGCTGTAGCGGCTGCATCTTTCAATACTGTGATGTTTGCTACATTATCCATATTTTCCGGCAAAGTCTGCACTTCAAAGTCATCGACAATGAAAAGGGGCTTGTTTCCAGCATTCAATGATGCACCACCACGAATCTTAAAATCGTTTTTGTATACAGTAAGCCCAGGAACAGCACCTTCCAAAATGCCCTCAAGACCTACACTGCTACGAATAGAAATTTTGTCTTTGTTGATAGTATTTACAGAACCAGTAACATTGAATTTCTTCAATTTCTGATAACCGGTTACTACCACATTGTCCAGTAAGTATGCATTGTCAATCATTCGTATCTGTTTAGCATCTTTGCTGCCGGCTTTTACTTCTATATTTTCATAACCTATATACGAGAATATAAGTATATCTCCAGGTTCTGCTTGTATTTCATAGAATCCATCCGAGTTGGTTATGGCGGTTGCTTTCTTGCCTTTCACTTGCACTGTACATCCTATAAGTGTACTGCCATCGTTCTTGTCAACCACCTGTCCTTTGACAACACCGAGGGTATTCAGACTGCTGTTTTGGGCTTCAGTACCTGAATACACGAGGCAGAAAAGACAGAAGAAAATAAGCTTTCTCATTTCAAATATCCTCTTGATATTCTCAAATGTCTTTTTCAATGCTAAATTCATAATATTCTTCTTTTTATAAATGTGATAATCTATGTTATTCTATAATAAATATTAACAAATCCATTTATATAATGAATATATTTAAATAGGCTCCTGATATTTATATAGTTTTAATCTATAACGATAAAAGGATGAAACAAATGAAATAATTAATTTTTTATGCATATATTATTACATTCTATTATACTTTCCCCGTATCATCTGGGATTTTCACAAATATGATAATTAATATTTTAAAATCCAAATTAAGTAATTTTATTTTTTTATTTGTGTAAATATGTTATTAAGTATTGCTTTATTATACTGCTTCCAGAAACGTATATTCGCATTGCCGTTACGATTCTCAATGCCAACATCATATCACTCCAGATAAATATTTAGGAACAATCGAACGGGGTTGTCGTACCATCTTCGATGTCTGTTGCGAGAACGAGAAAGTACGAGGACAGTCTGAAGGTGTGATAAATCAACAGACAAATTAGTTGTACCATGTAAATATATACACGCATATACCGACACGATAAAGTCTATAGTTTTCGCCTTTGATGCTAAGACTAAGAAAATAGTATGCTTTAACAGTAAAGGTACTTTCCTATTTAATGTGTTTCGTTTTGACAACGGTCCTGATTACATCAAAGAAGGCTTATTTAGGATAATCAATGAAGAAAATCTAATAGGTTTTGCGGATTCGTTGGGTAACGTGGTAATACCACCTGTGTTCAAATTTGCATATCCTTTTAGTCATGGAAAGGCTAAGGTAACATTTACAGGAAAAAGCAATAATGTCAAAGGGGATTTTGGGGATAGCAATAGTTGGTTTTATATAAGCAGACCTTAAACCTTTGTCGTAAAAGATGTATAATATCCAATTGCATCTTGGCAAATTTCATCTGCGGTATATTTCTATAAAAGCTATTCTGAAAAATACTCTGAAATACGGTTTACCGCTTCTATTTTGGTTTCCATTACCACATCGGCATACACCTGCGTTGAGCGGATATTGGTGTATCCGAGAAATTTTCCAACCGTATGGAGGTCACCTCCAGCAGCCAAAGACAGCGTTCCAAAAGTATGCCTGCTGGTGTGGTAGCTGACATTCTTTTCTATTCCTGCAGCAACAGCCATCTTTTTCAGGCATCTATCGCAGGCACTTCGGTCCTATCTTCTTTAGCCACATACCTACTGTAAATCTGCTTAAATCATATTCATATCTCGCAAGTGT
>RCNI01002000.1_pt1 | contig 10313 bp, 10 predicted proteins | sample 2041151 | NCBI WGS metagenome assembly RCNI01 (sample SAMN09708214, study PRJNA481090) | feces metagenome | isolation source: feces | place: Antarctica: Albino Rookery
CCCGGCTGTCCGTATGGCCTTGGCCACATCACAAAGATGACATGGCGGTCGTAATTTGCTTTGGAAAGACTCTTTCCAAATGAGATTGGGGGCATTGTATCATGAAATGGGATTTGTTGTCAATAGAGAATATAAAATTTATGGTAGAAGGAATGGTGCTTCATCTTACATCCTATACATCAGATTTTACATCATTGTCCCGCAGATAAGTGCTGAGGTGTGATGGTTTAGAAAGCGAAAGCGGTTATTAGGCAGATATATGATGGGCAATCTTTTGATGGGGTTGCCCATTTATGCTAAAATGTATTCAGAGATTAAAGTGTTAAAGGAAAGGACTGCAAAAGATGGAAATCAGACTTGCAAAAGAAGCGGATTTGGAACATTGGATGAACCTTGTGGATCGAGTAAAAGACAGCTTTCCCGGGTTAGAGACGGCAGAAGCCATGGAAGAACATAAAAAGACCGTGCTGGAATTTATGGGCAAGTCCCTTGCAATCTGCGCAGAAACAGACAATAAGATTGTTGGTACCTTGCTGTTTTCCAAACAGGAGGGGATGCTTTGCTTTTTGGCTGTGGACCCGGACTGCCGCAGACAGCACATCGGGGAAAAAATGGTGTCTTATATGCTTACCTTTCTGAAAAGGGATCAGAATATCGTAGTAACCACATATCGTGAGGGCATTTCGGAGGGAATTCCGGCAAGGGCCTTTTACGAGCATTTGGGCTTTGAGGCGGGAAGGCTTACGGAAGAATTCGGAAGTCCGGTTCAGGAATTTGTATGGAAGCGATCAATGAGGGCAATGTAGTATGGACGATCCGAAAATACTGCTGGACAGCATAGACAAAATTCACACGACAGAATTGGGCACTGTGCGTATCCGGAAAAATCTGAATTTAGAGACAGAGGATGTGGTGGAATTCTGCAAAAAATGATTCCGCACCCAAACTGTAAACGCCGAAAACGGGGCAAAAACTGGTACTGTGAACTGGGCCGTATCAGAATAACAGTGAACGCAAGCAGCGATACCATCATCACAGCCCATATGGAAAAACAATAGGACCAGCCGCCTGCACAGCGCAGGCAGCTGGTCCTTTGAGCGTATTTAATATCCCATCAGGGTTTTGACGGCGTAAATGACAGTAATGCCCATAATGACCAGAGAGGCATAGAGGAAGAAATTATTTTTGCTGTAGCCTTTGTTCCGGGGCAGGTATTCGTCGTCGATAAAGACGATGGGGATGCCCTTTTTGTTGATGTGGTATCCGATGGGGACGGTAACCCCCGGATTGTACCCGGTTTTTTGGGGGTGCTTGCCCACGACCTCCTGCGTGTAGGTTTTTCCGTCTGCCTGAAAGCGGACGTAGTAACATTTATAACCGTGATCTGTGTAGTAGTGATCGATGACCCCCTGGCCCTTTGTCAGCTCCAGCTCGGAGTAATATTTACCCTGCTTATTGCCTATGATGTGCATCGCCAGAGGGACCATGGCAATCAGCAATAATGGGATGCATGCAAACACAGCCCGACAACTCCTTTCTCTGTGACCCGGACAGCACTGCCCGTCCGGGAAACCCATGCTGCCGCCGGAGACATGTCTCCGGCAGGTATTGTATTTGCCTACTTTACCACCAAGCTCTCCAAATGTAAAGAGCTTAGGAAAAATACAGGAGCAATAACATCCTGGGTCGGGCGGGAAAACTGGGGCAGTCCGGTACGGAAAGACAGAAACGAAAAAGCAGAACGCCCCCGAAACGCAACGGATGTTTTCTTGGGGCATTCTGCTTTTTTGCAATGTGTGGGGTTACCCATCTCAGAGTTTCCAGTGTTTCAGCTGGGACAGATACGAATCAAACTGACTGCGCCGCGCATCCTCCTGTAAATTCTGGGGATTCGGCATATGTGCCACAAGATAATCCAGCAATTCCTCTTTTGAGGGATAGAGGAATTTACCGCCCTGATAGCACCACTTGCAATACGCTTCGTTAAATTCGCCGCTTGGCTCTCTGCTGATGCTGGAATCCTCCAGAGGCATTCCGCAGCATTGGCAGAACAGCTGCCTCGGAGAGCCTAAAAGCGTATTGATCGATACATCCAGTACCTTGGATAGCAGCTTTAAGGTCTCGGTGTTTGGAACCGTCTCTCCGTTTTCCCAACGGGAAACAGCCTGCCTGGTAACAAATACTTTTTCTGCCAGTTCCTCCTGGGATAACCCGGTTTTTGTTCTCAATTCATAAATCACTGCGCCGGTGTCTATGGTTACCACCTCCTTGTAGGGATTATATCACGGCCAAGGCCCGAAAGAAAGCAACGGGCGGTTGCGTTTTCCTGTGACAAGTCCATAAGGTGAAAGTCGAAAACAGCTGAAGAGAGGAAATGGCAGACAAATACCGTGAGAAATTCAAGTACCCTGAGCACTTTCGGATGACGGGAAAAGGGATTTCCGTTACCCCCTCTAAGCCCGACCGCTCTGAGAAAGAGCGGTCATCTGCCGAGATGCAGGGGCAGAGAGAGCTCTGTATCATCCTAGTAAACAGATGGATTTTTAGTCAGAATTGCAGTATATTTTCATCTGAATTTTAAAATCGAACCCCGATTTTGCAGGTTCAAATCATGAAAATAAACCCAATTCAAGATAATCGGTACAAAAATCGATTCTCAGAAGCTAGATCTTATGGATAATATATCCAATGAACTTCCAATTTTCTCCATCCGAAAATTGGAAAATTCCGCACATTTCCGCCCTGCTTTGCACAAATCGCCTAAAAAGCATTTACAAATAAAATATATGCATCAGACCGTATATAAATATTAACTATAATTTTGTATATTTACTGATTATTTCCTGTGAATTCTATTGACAATTTTAGCCTATATGTTAAAATATTATTAAGAGAAGCAATTCTTTTGTAACAAGTAGACACCATCACATCAATGGTCAGTCATGCTTTCAAGTCAAGGCGGAAATACGACTTGTCCTCTGAATATTTTATAAGGCGGTCAACCAATTTCCCAATTGAAATTACCCCGATTCCTCCAGCCGTCAGCCACATCTGAAAAGAATGGCTTGTCGGCTTCTAATTTTGCAATTTAGGCAATACACACCGGAATCGAACAGGGTCAAGCAGCGCTGCTGCCTGCATATTCCACGGATAACTATGAGGCGAGTTTCTCCCTCTGGTTATATAAATTCCGAAAAGGAGAGAAAATAGTGAAAAAAGCATTGAATCTGCTGCTTGGCGTAGCAATGGTAGCCACAATTGCCGTTGGCTGCTCCAAGCACAAAACAAGCAGTATCCCGACCGCTCCTTTCGAGCGGCCTTCTGCTCCGGCTACCACATTTACCGGCGACGAGTGGGATAACCATGTGGAAATCTCACAGGTTAACAAAGAAGCTGCCAGAAGCACCTTCTATCCTTTCGCCTCTGTGGAACAGGCTGTGACCAGGGATCAGGAGAAGAGTCCCTACTACAAGCTCTTGAACGGCGATTGGAAATTCAAGTTCTCCACGCTGGCAGAGAAGCCCGAGGATTTCCAGGGAACGGATTTTGACGACAGCTCCTGGGACAACATCCCCGTTCCTTCCTCCTGGCAGACCATCAAGAACGAAGATGGCACTTTCAAGTATGAAAAGCCCATGTATACCAATGTTACCTACCCCTGGGCACACACCGAGGACCTGGAACCCGGTGAAGGCTACCACAAGGGCAATACCGTCGGTACTTACCGCACCACGTTCGAGCTGCCCAAGGATTGGGAAACCCGTCAGGTTTTCCTGAACTTTGACGGCGTTGAATCCGCACTTTACCTGTGGGTTAACGGTCAGAAGGTCGGTTACAGCGAAGACAGCTTTACCCGTGCCTCCTTTGACATCACCCCCTATCTCCAGGCCGGCGAAAACACCATCGCAGCGCAGGTTTACCGCTGGTGCGACGGCAGCTGGCTTGAGGACCAGGACTTCCTGCGTCTGTCCGGCATTTTCAGAGATGTTTACCTCACCAGTAAGGGTGACGCTGAAATTCGTGACTTTAAGGTTGAGACCGATCTGGACGAAGAGTTCAAGGATGCGGATCTGATTGTGAAGGCTTCCCTGCGCCAGTTCAGAGAAGTTAAGGATGCAAAGTACAGCCTGAAGGCTCAGCTGCTGGATGCAGACGGCAAGGTTGTCGCAGTCGAAGGACTGGAAGCCCCTGTTGAATTCAAGGACGGTCAGGCTGAGGTTACTCTGAGCGGTCATGTTGCAGATCCTGCAAAGTGGTCTGCTGAAAAGCCCAACCTGTACACCCTGTCCCTGTGCCTCTGCATCGACGACCAGGAAGCTGAGGCCACTGCCGTCAGAATCGGTTTCCGTGAGATGGCTCTGGTAGATGGCGGCACCACCGATGCACACTTTGAAATCAACGGCCAGCCCATCAGCATCCGTGGCGTCAACCGTCACGAGACCGATCCTGATCTGGGCCGCACCGCTACCGAAGAGATGATGCGTAAGGATATTGAGCTGATGAAGCAGCACAACATCAACGCAGTCAGAACTTCCCACTACCCCAACAGCCCCCTGTGGTATGACCTGTGCGACGAGTACGGCATCTATGTCATGGACGAGACCAATAACGAGTCCCATGGCATGATGGATCAGGGCATCAACCACCCCGGCGAAGGCGATGATTGGAAGGCTGCTCTTTTGTACCGGGTAGAGAACATGGTGCAAAGAGATAAGAACCACGCCAGCATCGTGTTCTGGTCTCTGGGTAACGAAGCAGGTCCCGGCCCCAACTATGGTGCTGCACACGATCTGGTTCACGCTCTGGACGACACCAGATTCACCCATTACGAGGCTGATAACGAGTACCCCGATATGCACTCTGAGATGTATCCCCGTCCTACCACCGTTGAATGGTTCGGTAAGACCAGCGAAAAGCCCTTCATTCTCTGTGAGTACGCTCACGCAATGGGCAACTCCGTCGGCAACCTTGTGGATTACTGGGATATCATCAGAAAGTACCCCAACCTGGTGGGCGGCTACATCTGGGACTGGGTGGACCAGACTGTCACCACCAACACCATGCCCAAGGTCGAGTATACTGCTGATTGTCTGAAGGGCCTGGAGTATGACATCTCCGGCGATTACAAGGTCGAGGGCTTGAACGGCAGTGGCCTGGAAGGCAAGCTGTTCATCCACGCCAACGAAAAGCTGCGTCTGAACGGACCCTTCACCATCGAGTTCTCCATGAACGAGGACGAGTGTCTCCAGTCCCGTATCCGTACCTTCGGTATGTGTGAAGGTGTCATCGCTGTGAGCACCCTAAAGGACGAAGAGAGAGTCCTGGCCGACGGCCAGCTCGGCAGAAGCATGACTGTCAGCCTCAACATTGACGAGCCGGTCAGGCTGCAGTTCGAGCTACCTGACAACTGGGTTGGCCAGTGGCACAAGCTCTCCATCACCTATGACGGAGCATCCTTCAAGGCTTACATTGACGGCGAGCTGAAGGCCGAAGAAGCAACCACCATTCCTGAGGGCAGCTTTGATATGGGCAACCTGATCCTGGGCGCTACCGCTGCCACCAGCGGCAACCGCTTCATGGGCAGATTTGACGAGCTGCGCCTGTTCTCCAAGGCTCTGACCGCCGAGGAAATCGCTGCTCCCGAGCGCACTCAGGATGAGTCTGCTCTGGTCTGGTTTGACTTCGAGGATCCTCAGGAGACTCCTCGTGAGCAGGCAACCTACTTCGCATACGGCGGCGACTGGCTGGATTATCCCAATGACGATAACTTCTGCCAGAACGGTCTGGTCTCCCCCGACCGCAGCATCCAGCCCGAAATCAAGGAAGTTAAGAAGGTCTATCAGAATGCTGTTATGACCTATGTGGATGATTACACCATCCGAATTCACAACGAAAACCTGTTCACCAACATGAACGAGTATGACATGGTCTGGACTCTCACTGAGGACGGCTACGAAATCCAGAGCGGCAAGCAGTCTGCCGATGTGGCACCTCTTGCTACCGAAGATATCAAGATTGATGTCCAGCCCTTCACCAAGAAGGCAGGCGCACAGTATCATCTGACCTGCGTGTTCACCACCAAGGAAGATACTCAGTGGGCAAAGGCCGGCTATCCTGTTATGGAAGAGCAGTTTGCTCTATCTGGCAGCGACGAGCAGGTTGCTCCCGTGGATCTGAGCTCTCTCGGCCAGCTCAAGGCTGAGGATGCCAACAACCAGATCACCGTGACCGGCACCAACTTCAGCGCAGTCGTTGACAAGACCAACGGTGCTCTGATTTCCTATCGGTTCAATGACAAGGAACTGCTGGATGCTCCTCTGGAGCCCAACTATCGTCGTGCCATGAACCTAAATGACAAGGCCGCTCGTCCCATGCCCAACATGGTTGCTGTCTGGGCCGAAGCCGGCAGATCCCGCACCGTTGTCGATGTCAAGGTCACCAAGCTCACCGAGGGTGCTCTCCGTATTGATGTGACCGGCGCTCTGGGCAACGGCGTTCCCTACAGCATCGGCTATGTTATCTACGGTAACGGCGATATCACCGTCGAGAACCAGTTCACTCCCAACGATCACTACGGCATCATGCTGGCAGTGGGCTCCACCATGGAAGTCCCCGCTGAGTTCAGCAATGTTACCTACTTCGGCCGTGGCCCCCACGAGAACTATGTGGACCGGAGCACCGGCGCTTTCAAGGGCATCTATGAGACCAATGTGGATGAGATGTTCATCCCCTACGAGACTCCGAACTGCACCGGCGGCAGAACCGACACCACCTGGGTCGCTCTGACCAACGATAAGGGTGATGGCCTGATGGCAAGTTCCGACAAGGCATTCCAGTTCAGCACAATCCGCTACACTGACACCATGCTCGAGAACACCAAGCACTTCTATCAGCTGGAGCAGGATGACAGCATCATCTTCGAGCTGAACACCGCTCACCAGGGTCTCGGCGGCGATACCACTTGGGGCGCATGGCCTCAGGAGCGCTACCTGGTCAGAGCAAACCACTCCTATGAGTACTCCTTCCGTCTGCACCCCGTTACCGGCTTCACCAAGGAGGCTGCAACAGAGGATAGCAACAAGTTCTACAGCGATGCCGCTCTGAGTGACATTCTCATCAACGGCGCTTCCATGCAGTCCAGATACCTGGATACTGTGTACAACGAGTTCTTCTCCGAGCGCTATGAGTACACCGTGAAGGTAGCCGACGGCAAGCTGCCCACCATTGAGCCTGTTCCCACAAGCGACAATGTGAAATTTAGTGTCACCATGCCCGAGGCTCTGCCCGGAAAGGCAGAAATCCACGCAACTACCGCATTCGGCAGAGAGCAGGTCTACATCATCAACCTGGTGGCAGAGGATTTTGTCTACGCCAGCGACATGGAATTCACCGCAGCAACCTCTTGGGGTCAGTGCGTAAGAGACCGTGCCTTTGACCGCTGGAATCCCATCCGTCTGATGGGTGCCGACCAGAAGCCTGTCCAGTTTGAGAAGGGCATCAGCGGCAGTATGTACACCGAGGTCCTCTTCGATATCGAGGGCAAGGGCTTCAAGACCTTTGAGACTTATGTCGGTCTGGACTATGATGCCATCGAAGACCACGATCCTTATGTCAAGTCCTTTGAATTCTATGTGGACGGCGAGCTGGTAGAATCCACCGACGAAGTCCACTGGGATACCGAGATGCAGAAGGTTGTGGTGAATGTGGAAGGCGCCAAAGAGCTGAGAATCGTTTCCGCACAGGATCATGGTTCTCTGAACAAGGTCAGCTACAATGCTCCCGCTACCTGGGCCGACGCAAAGTTCACCAGATAATGTCTTAAAAAGGCAGACAGGTACCCTTCGGATCGGAAGGGATCTGATTCCAAAATGATCCCATCGGATACCGTCAATCCAAACAGCAAAACAGGCATTCGGCCCCCGGGTCGAATGCCTGTTTTTTGTTGGCGCAGTTCCTATAATGAGAAGTGAAAAGCAATCCCCCCTTATGCAGCTGCACAAGGGGGATCGCTGTTCGTGGTTTGTCTTTGCCGATGGTGGAGCTTGACAGCCGAACAGGAACTGCTGCTTCACGCAGGTGCATTCCCATGAGGGCTGCTTGAAATCCCAGCTTGTTGAGATAAAAATCAAGAGAGCGAAGATGCTTGCCGAATAAAAATCAGTAGCATCGACGCTATAAGAGACGGCGGTTTTCACTGCCGGGGCGTTTACTTTCGGCTGAAGCGGAAGTCGCATTTTTCGCCGCCCTCTGCCAGGGTCATGGTGCGCCGGAGCCGGATGCCCATCATGTCGGAGGTCATAAAGTCCAGACGGCAGAGATATTTGGCAAGCTCCGGGCAGCCCTCGTCCCGGCAGAGCTTGCACACACCGCATTCGTGGTAATCAAGCCCAAACTGAAAGTCGGGGGTTTCTTCAATGACATCCACCACCCAGTCGTTTTTGTATTTCCCTTGGTGGGTATCTTTTGACCATTTTCTCCGGGCCTCCATGTGCTTTTCGGAAAAATACCCCTCCGTGCTGCCCATGGTCATCCGGTAGGCCTTGCTGCTGCGCAGTCCCTTTTCCAGAATATCGCAGTTCTGCTCCGGGGACAGGCCGTCCCGGCGGTTCATGGCAATGAAATAGGCCGCAAGCCCGTAGGCCCCCAGCAGGGTATTCTTTGGGCCGATATCGGAGGAGCGCAGAACGATTTCCTTATAGGTCTTTTGGATGCTTTTCTGCACATCCCTCTGGGGGATCTCCTTTTTGACAATGCCGTTTAAAACCACTCCCAGCATCCGAAATGTCATGTTGTACTGCATATTGAGGCTCCTTTCTGCGCCAAAAATTTCCCGGCGCATTTTCCTATCTGTTTTTACGATAGCACCGGCCTTTCCAGTTGTCAATGGGTGGGGGAGAACCGCCGGAGAGAAGACAGGAAAAAACCTCTGCCGGTTCCGGCAGAGGTCATTTGTTTTCTTTTAGCGTTTTCCGGGTCACGGAGAGAATGTCCCGCATGATTTTCAGCTCCTGGGGATTGCAGTCCTGTAAAAGCTCAGCGATGTCTGCCTCCAGGGCGCTGGATACGATGGGGAGACTGTCGCACAGAAGCTGATCCACGGTGATCTCCAGAATGTTGCAGAACCGAATCAGCAGCTGTAGACTGGGCTGGCTTGTCCCACGCTCCGCATGGGAGACACTGGATACGGCACAGCCGGCACGCTCTGCCAAATTCTCCTGGGTAAGGCATTTTTGCTGCCGGTATTTCTTCAGCCGCTTGCCCAGAGCCTCATAAACTAATTCGTCGGACATGTCGCACCCCCTTTCAATTATCACTGTTATTTTAGCCCATAATGTGATACAATATAACAGCATATACACCATAATATGACGTATACAATTATTTTTAAAAATTTTTTATTTTTTTAAAACCTATCCACGCCCTCTCTCGTCTAGGTAGGTGAAAGGAGGGGACAGGGGTGAGCGAGGAGGAGTTCCGCAGGCTGTTCCGGGAGATCGTGGAGCGACAGGAGATGGATCCGGAGACAGCCCAGTGGCTGCTGCATAGGATTCTGGAGATCCTGTTTCCGGACAGCGACCGGGGAGAGCGGGCACCATAGCCTGGGTCTTAGGGGCTGAGAAAGAGTATCTGTGGAAATAGATGAGAGAAGAAATGAAGTGGAGGGTTTAAAAATGGAGAAAAAAACGATTTGGCAGAAAATTTGGAGCACAATGAAGAAAATTTGGAACGCAGTGAAGTGTATCTGGACCACCCTGTGGTCGTTCGTGCGGCATCCCATCCGGTATGTAAAGACGCTGATTCCCCGGCTGAAGAAGGCTGGATGGCTGGAACGGATTCTTCTGATCGGTGCACCCATCGTAGGTTGTATTCTTCTCGGGTATGCCATTTGGCTTGTGAGTGTGCTGATTCTGTGGTGCATTGTGGCATCCGCTGTGTGGGATCTGGGTGATTCGAATGATGATAGATGGCGCGAGGAAGTGGTGCGTATGTTCTTCCTCAGACACGATCGAGAGCCGGAGAGTTTCGATGAGGCATTGCGGGGCTGATACGCTGGGGAAAAGGGAAAACCTGCCATTTTCCCCCGGAATGTGATATAATACAACAGGATTTGTAAGGGTACATAGGAAAGTGCAATCCGTTGTTTATAAGGTATAAAAGAAAAAATGGAGGAAAGAACAATGAAAAAATGTAGATTTTTGTGGATTGCTGCGGCAATACTGGTAATGGCGCTGGGGCTTGCCGGCTGCGGCAGCACAAAGCTGGATCTGACGCAGTTTGTGACCGTGAAATTTGATGGGATAAACGGCAAGGGC
>RCNI01002124.1_pt1 | contig 10308 bp, 7 predicted proteins | sample 2041151 | NCBI WGS metagenome assembly RCNI01 (sample SAMN09708214, study PRJNA481090) | feces metagenome | isolation source: feces | place: Antarctica: Albino Rookery
AAAAAATTATGCTCCTCCGGCGAAACAGTTTGAATATGAAATCCAATTAGCAGGCATACAGCGTGAAATGTATAAATTTCTTCTGATGACGGTGTGTCACCAACAGAAGAAATAATAAAAAACGCTGTAAACCTAAAAAATGGCTTACAGCGTTGATTTTGGAGCTACTGGCCGGACTTGAACCGGCGGCCTGCTGATTACGAATCAGCTGCTCTACCGACTGAGCCACAGTAGCATCATAGCCTAAATATTATATCGATTTTGCGATGGAATGTCAACCGAAATTTTTTTCTGGTGGTTTTTTAAAAAATATGAAAAAACTGCTTGACAATTGGATGAATCTGATGTATTATATCAAAGCTGACTGCGAGAGCGGTTCACACGGAGAAGTCGCGTAGCTGGCCGAGCGCGCACGATTGGAAATCGTGTATACCCCAAAAGGGTATCGAGGGTTCAAATCCCTCCTTCTCTCCGCCATAAAACCGAAACACTTTTGATGCCAAGGCGAAAAGCCTTAGAGAATCAAGGTGTTTCGGCTTTTTTTATCCCAAAATTCAGATCCGGCTTCCTGTAAGGGCAGATATCTCCAGTCCGTTTTCAAGGTGCGGCATAGGTGCCGGACAGCTAACGCAGGAAGTGAAAAAGAAAATTAGCCATAAATTGCAAAACAGCATCGAAAAAGGAAGTATGATGTGCTATAATACGGATAGTGTATTTTATTTTGGAGATTTGAAGGGGTAAATCTTCTTGGGAGGTAGACATACATGACGGCACATGTGCGCAATACGATTCTTGTTGTGGATGATATGGTCAGTAATCGTATGTATCTGAGAAATATCCTGAAAGAGGAGTATGATGTTATTGAAGCTGGAAATGGAGAGCAGGCCCTGCAGCAGCTTCAATTTCATCACGGCAGAATTGCGGCTGTTTTACTTGACCTTATGATGCCAGTAAAGAATGGAGTAGAGACACTGGAAGACATGGGAAAACTGGGCTATCTGAAGGAATTCCCTGTAATAGTGGTCACTGCTGATGACAGCAGACGGGATGAGGCCCGTATTCTGGAAATGGGTGCATCCGATATGGTGTACAAGCCCTATGATCCGGTGGTCATTAAGCGCAGGATTGCAAACCTGGTTACGCTGTTTGCAGGGCGCAGAAGCCTGGAGAGCCGTGCAGACGATCTGTCCAAAACCCTGGATGCTTCCAATATGAGGATGGTCACGACTCTGGCAGCGGTTACTGAGTTCAGAAGCCTCGAAAGCGGTTTGCATACGCTGAGAATCAAATCTTTTGCCAGAATCCTGCTCAAAGCTGTGGCGGAGCATTTCCCGGAGTATCATATCAGTCAGCGGGAAATCGATTTGATATCCAATGCCTCCGTTCTCCACGACATTGGTAAGGTCACGATCCCGGACAATGTGCTGAATAAACCCGGTAAGCTCACCAAGGAAGAATTTGAGATTATGAAGACCCATACTACAGCCGGCTCTGAGATCCTGCTGAGAATGAAGGGTCCCCGGGATGATGCCTTTATGCAGTACGCATATAACATCTGCCGCTATCACCATGAGCGATGGGACGGCAGAGGATATCCGGATGGGCTGAAAAAGGAGAATATCCCTCTGTGCGCACAGGTTGTCGGCATTTGCGATGTTTACGACGCACTGACCACGGATCGGGTCTACAAAGCCGCTTTCCCCCACGATGTGGCAGTCGATATGATCCTTCGGGGAGAGTGCGGTGTATTCAATCCCAAAATGCTGAGCTGCTTTGTTCAAGTTCTGGGGGAATTTAAGGCGTGCGCACGGGACTATGCGGATTCCAAGGTCGAGCCGATGACGGAAGAGCTGAATATCCCTGCGCCGCTGCCGGCCTCCACCGAACAGGATCTGGAGACAGAGCGGATTTCAGCGGCAAAGTGCCGAGCACTGTATCAGATCGTCAATGGTGTTATCATGGAGCTGGACATGAATGCCGGTACATACGAGCTGGATTATGATGCAGATGGGGAATTTGCGAAATTGCGTAATGAGAACAAGCAGCATGATCTGAACGAAGTAATCACGTCTTTTATAAAGACCATAGTGCATCCGGAGGATCGGGTGATAGCGGCTGAGCAGCTGCTCAATATGCAGAAGGATTTCTTTGAGGATGGTCTGAGTAAGCAGGTGAGAAACTATCGGGTGTGGAGCCCGCCGTCCAATACGTATATCTGGGTGGAGGCGTGCTTCCTGCGGATCTATACCGGAAAGCCCAAGGAAAAACGGGCGTTTTGCATCTGGCGCAGGATTCAGCCGGAGGGAATTGTATCTGCCGCCCAGACACCGGATGAAAAGGCTCACTGTGAAAACCAGCTGAGGAAGCTGCCCGGTGTTCTGCTGCGGTGCCACAGAGACAAGTGGATGACGGTAGAATGCGGACAAGAGAGTCTATCTGAACTTGTGGGCTACAGTGTGGAAGAGCTGGATAAGCAGTTCCAAAACAGACTGATGTCCCTAGTTTTGCCGGAAGACCAGGAGATGGTCTACAGTGGTCTGCAAAAAGCCGGACAATACGGGATGGTAGCCGAGGTGGATTACCGGCTTTGTCACAAGGACGGTTCGGTGGTATGGATCACCGATAAAAACCGTATTACGCTGGAAAGCGATGGAGAAGAGCGTGTATACCATGTGTTGTTTGACAACACCCAGCCCAAAAAGGAGCTGAAGGAGGCACGGATCAAGCTGGAGCGCCAGCAGCTGCTGCTGAATAATGCCAGCGAGATTTTCTTTGAATGGGATCTACAGAAGGATGAGATCTCTTTTACAGACAAATTCAAGACCGCTTTCGGTTACCCCCTCAAGAGCAATCACTTTTCCAAGCGTGTGGAGCAAGGGCAGGGGATGGTTCATCCGGAGGATCTGCCACGGCTGCGTGAGATGATAAAGGATATGGCGGGCGGTGCCAGCAGCCTGGAACAGGAGATGCGGCTGATAAAGGCAGATGGAACCTGCCTGTGGTGCCGGATCCGGATGGTTTCTCAGCAGCGGGACAATGGCAATACCGCCAGCATCCTGGGAGCAATCACGGATATTAACGCAGATAAAATGGTGCTGCAGAATCTCCAATATCAGTCAGAACGGGATTCTCTGACGGGGCTATTCAATCGTGCCACCGCTACGAAGCGAGTGGAGGAATATCTGCAGAAGGCAAAGCCGACAGAAAAAGCCGCTGTTCTCATTTTGGACATTGATAATTTCAAAAATGTCAATGATACATATGGACACATGGCCGGAGATTCGGTTTTGATCGCCTGCGGGGACAGCATTCGGCACCAGTTCAGAAAAAATGATATCGTCTCCAGACTGGGCGGCGATGAATTTATGGTATGCCTGCTGGACATCCCCGATCAGAAGATTGCCCAAATCAGCTGTGAGAAGCTGCTGAAGTGCTTCTCCAGAGATATTGCTCCTCTGGTTCCGGATTGCGGAATCGCATGTTCCGTGGGCGTTGCCATGTACCCGGCAGATGGCAAGAAGTTCTTTCAGCTGGTTCAGAATGCCGATAAGGCGCTGCGTTTTGCAAAGGAACACGGAAAGAACCAGTACGCCGTCTATTCTGATGTGGATGAGGAACGCACGGTTTATCAATCCACCAGAACAGCCATCGACTCCAACCATCGGGACAACCTCTCCAAGCCCGGTCTTATTGAGTATACACTGCACAGTCTGTATCAGTCAGGCGATTTGGAGGGAACCATCCAGAAGCTGCTGAAAGTGGTCGGTATGCAGACCAATGTCAGCAGAGTTTACATTTTTGAAAACAGTCCGAACAGTAAATACTGCAGCAATACATTTGAATGGTGTAATGAGGGAATTCGCTCTGTGCAGTCCAGTGAGCAGCATATCAGCTATGAGTCTGTGCTGAAAAATCTGGAGGCTCATTATGTGCAGTCCAATACGTTCTATTGCCGGGATGTCTCTGAGTTGCCCCACAATACACGCAAACTGATGGATGCATACGGGGTCAAATCCTTTGTGCATTGCGCTCTGCGGGATGACCATGGTGAATTCCGTGGATTCGTGGGCTTCAGCGACTGTGTTGTTAACCGCCTGTGGACCAAGGAACAGCTGGCAGTGCTGGAATCCTTTGCAGAACTGGTGTCGCTGTCTCTGTTGAAAAAACGGGCGCAGGACAATGTAAATAAGTGGGCGGAGGGAGTCCTCCAGATGCTCAATAGTAGTGAAAAATGGATTTATGCTGTGGATCCTAAGCACTATATAGTACGGTTTATCAATGAACAGATGCAGGAGCTGATCCCCGAACTGCAGATAGGAGATTGCTGCTATGAGACCATCATGAATCGGACAAGCCCCTGTGAGCAGTGCCCGATCCAACAAATGCAGGAGGGAGATCCCACGGACAGCATCTTACACAGTGAACGACTGAAGAAGACAATGTCCGTCCGGACCAGTGAGATGTCCTGGGATGGAGAGGATATGATGCTGATGGTATGTCAGGAGTGCCGGCAAGAGGCGTACGATGCAGGGCAGGATCCTCAATAGCGTCCACACAAAATAAAACAATAGAAGGTGAAGAAAGTGCTGGAGAAGACAAAAGCCTCCGGGAACAATCTGGAGATGCCGCTTCTGGAAACTGGTATGCGGCTGGAAGTTGTAACCAATGACAATAAATTGGTTTTTGTCGGAAGAATCGAATCGGTGGAGAATCATGCCATTCGGGTTGCGGATGTAACCGGTGCGGATGTCCCATACATTGAGTATAACAGCCCGATCAAACTGCGGGGCTTTTATCACTCCAAAGCGATTTTTCTGGAGGGAATGATTGGCGGCAGTACGAATAAATTTTGGAAGATTGACCGTCTGCATACCCTGCAAATCAGTGAACAGCGGAGCTATTTCCGTCAAAATATTGTTCGGGATGTCAATGTTATGTGCATCAACGAACTGTATGGCATGCCAAGGCCGGAGAACGAAACAGATCATCCCATAAGCTGTCGTCTCATGAATATCAGTGCGACGGGCTTGCTGATTTCTATGAAAAAGGATCTCTATCAGGAAGGAGACTGGCTGCGGCTGACAGATCTGGTGCTGCAACCGAATGAGAAGCCGTTCTCGCTGACCTGCGCTGTGCGCAGACGTGTGATTCTGGATGACAGTGTGTATGGATATGGCTGTGAAATCTACGAGCTGGACAGGAGAGAACAGGAGCGCCTCATCCACGGCATTCTGCTTTTGCAGCGGCAGGAGAGACAGGCACGGCAAAAGGAAATGGAGTAAAGCTGTGCTGTTCCGGCGCTGCTCTGAATGGAAAGCGTATTTGCAATCGGGAGTCTGGCGACTGGATTTGTGCACGCGGATTTCTGTTATCGCTTCATAAATGGAAAAGAGCCACACCAAAGGTGTGGCTCTTTTTGATGGTGGATTACTCTGCGTAGGTTAGGAATTTTGCCGCATCCAGCTTGTCGTAGTTCTGGATAAAGGTTTTCAGCTCCTTTGCAATCTCCTTTGTGCCGCCAACGCTGTTACTCTCGATGTTCAGAGGCAGCAGGGGATCGTGGAGGGAGAGTCGCAGCAGGAACCAGCCATTTCCGTGTGCCTCATCCAGGTTTACACGGACACCTTCAAAGTTACTGGGCGCAAGGCTCCATCCGGGCTGGGTCTCAGCATAGGCGGTCAGTTCATCAATGACCTGCTGACCATAGGCTTTGAAATCCTCCAACAGAATATTCATACGGAATTCAACGCTCTCAGCAGGCTCTTCCAGGGTGGAGATGAGAGAGTGGAGAGTATAGCCCTCTTTCTTGCCGTGAGCCAGCTCGATGAGGAGCTTTGTCACCAGGTAAGCGCCGTCATCCAGGAAATAGTTTTCCTTCAAAGCGCCGTGACCGGAGGTCTCAATGGCCAGCTGGCTGTCCTGGCCCTGGTTATTGAGGCGGATGGATTCGTTGATAACATTGCGGTAGCCTCTCTTAAAGCGATGGTGGATACCGCCCTTTTCTTCAATAAACTTGCCAAGACCTGTAGAGGTGATAGAGTCCGTGACGATGGTGGTACCGGGATGCTCACGCAGCAAGATAGCGGCCAGCATGGCGATGATCCGGTTGCGGTTCAGTTCACTGCCATCGGATAGAACGGCACCGGCACGGTCCACATCCGTGTCAAAGATAATGCCCAGATCGGCATGGGTCTCCTTGACGGCTTCTGTAATGCTGGCCATAGCATCCTTATCTTCGGGGTTGGGGATATGATTGGGGAAATTGCCGTCCGGCTCCAGAAAACGGCTGCCTTCGGTGTTGGCGCCCAGGGGCTTTAGCACCTTGTCTGCATAGAAGCCGCCGGCACCGTTACCGGCATCCACCACAATGCGGAAGCCCTCCAGGGGCTTGTCTTTGCCGGTAGCCTTCCGAATTTTGTTTGCCAGGATCTCAGAATATGTATCCATAAAGGAGTCAGAGGTCAGAGAACCTGCAGGAAGGTTCGTAACTTCATCACCTGCTGCGTAGGCGAGGATTTCCCTAATATCAGCAGATTCAAGACCGCCCATTTCGGTGAAGAATTTAAAGCCATTGCGGTTAAAGGGGAGATGACTGGCGGTAATCATGACAGAACCGTCAAATTTATAGCCCTCTGTTACAGTAGACATGAACATAGCAGGTGTGCTGGCCATTCCAAAATCTGTAACATGCAGTCCCTGCTTTACCATAGCATCACAGATCCAGCTGCACAAAGTGGGACCGGATAAGCGGGAGTCACGGCCTACAGCCACCCGAAGGTTCTCTTTTTTGCTCGTTTTTTTGCAGAGCCAAAGTGCAAAACCTCTGCCGATGTCTCGGCAGGCCTGCTCTGTTAGGTTGATGCGCTGGCCTTCGATACCCTCTAAGGCAACACCACGAATGTCACTGCCATTTTGTAGTTTTCGATAATCCATGTTCATTTCCTCCTCTTTCTGTGACTATGCCTAGTTTACCATGGCATATCTTAATAATCAATATTGTAAATAGACAAAATAATGACCCCGGAGTTGTAACTCCGGGGTGATGTCAGGGGCTATTGGGATCGCTGTTAAGGGCCTGAAATTTTGAATCTTTTTTGAAATAGGCCAGAGCATAGTCAACGAACGCAACGATAAGAAATGCGGCATCAATCCCAACAATGATATCAATGGCCGTATCCGACAGGGTTGGGATGAGTACCATCAAAATGAGGCTGATAAACAGAACCGTGGTACTCACTTTTCCTGTCATCAAAGCTCCCTTTAGGATCATGCCTTTGCGGAGACGGAAAATTCCGGCAATCAGCTGAAACAGCTCCTTTACTACAAAAAGAGCAATTAAATAGTTCAGCACCGGATGACGAATTGCAAGACAGATTATCATCGTAAATTGCGTCGCTTTGTCAGCAATCGGGTCTAACACCTTGCCAACAGTGGTAATCATATTAAAACGCCGTGCAATCTTTCCATCGATCATATCCGTAAGACAAGAGACAGACAAAATAGCTGCAGCTAAAAAGTATTCTTTTTCCGTTTGTGCGTTCAAATAAATGACAACATAAACGGGAATCAAGATCAGTCTGAACAGACTTAAAAGGTTGGGGATCGAGAATATCTCTTGCTTCCAGTTTTTGATGGGCATGCTTGCATTCCTCCGGGCGTTTATACATAATTATAATGGTATTAGTATATGCCTTTTTAGAATTTGATTCAAGTACATTATGTTAATTTTACAGAAATATGAACGAAAACAAACGAAACTAGAAATCCCCTTGCTGTTGGGTAACGGTATTGTGGTGCGCATTTAATGTAAAATGCAGCACAATGTTCTTCCAGCTGATCCGATCCAGCTGGCCGGTCACCGGTAAGCCAGCCAATTTTTGGAATTCCGCAAGGGATTGGCTGGTGGCATCGTCCATGACACCGCTGTGGCCGGGTGCCTCAATAGAGGGGTGATCGGTAGAAAGCTGTGTGAGCATACTCTGCAGCAGATACAAATAGGGACTGCTGTCACCCAGTTTGTAAATCTGCCCTGGCTCCATAATAATTTCAATGGGCTGTGCCTTTCCCACACGTACAACAGCGTCATCGTAGACCGAGACGATTCGCTCCCAGGTTTCTTGATCGGTGATGCCTGTCATGGGGATTCCCTGCAGCCGCTGGAAGACCGTTACAGCGTGCACCGTTGTCGGCCCGTAAATCCCATCCGGTACAACAGTCGGGTGACGTCCATCATCCTGGGAGATCACCCGAAGCATTGTTTGAAGACTGCGGATTGGCTGCCCCACAAAAGATTCTGCCGGTCTCATCGTACCACCTCCTGTTTAATGGGATCTCGAGAGCCTACACTGAGAGCCCGGCCAGGATATTGGTGGGCGGTGGAGGTTCTGGCATAGCGTGTACCGGAAATGGGCTTTCCGTTTCTGCCGACATTGGAGGCTTGACGGACGTTGCTTTTTCCAGCTGTATTTTGCGGGAAGATCTCCTCGCTGCGCAGGGATGTGTTTTCAATCCCTGAATACTGGTCGTAGATGGCATCCCATGTGGGGCCGTCTACCACACCTGTTTCTGGCAGCCGGAACCAGCCCTGTGCAGCCAGAACGGCGGTCCGTGTGGCTGGGCCGTAGATACTGTCGATGGCTACAGAGGGAATTTCAGGAATGTAAGAGGACAGAACAGACAGCATATACTGTAAGGTCTTGACTTTGTCTCCGGTATCGCCCACCTGCAGAGCGTTGGGCGGAGCCCAGTCAATGGAATAAAACTGCTGCCCCTTGCTCCTCAGCTCTGACAATGCGTACACACCGCCGTATACTCTTACAGTTTCATACCATGTGGCTGGCCCTACGATTCCGTCGGGCGTGAGACCGAAAATCTTTTGGAATTCTATTACGGCAGCCTCGGTCTTTGGGCCGAAAATACCGTCTGCGGCCGGAATCTTGGGGATCGCCGGATAGTTTTGGGAAATTCGATTGAGGGAGGCCTGCAGGACAACCACATTGGGGCCGGTACTGCCTACACGCAAAGGTGTCCCCGGATAGGAGGATGTATTTCCACGAATGGGAGCGTTGGCGACGATTTCCACATCACCATAGTAGCTCTTGAGAATCTGCGTGGAAGTATAGCCCTGCTGTGCCAGATTTTGACTGCCCCACTGGCTAAGTCCCTCGCAGGTGACCGTGGTGCCGTTGCAGAACTTGGCGGCCAAAGGCTCTACGAAACCGGGCCTGCGCAGATAGTCATTAAAGAGTTCATCCACGAGCTCTGAGATGTTCTCAAAATACGCTCTGCCATTTACAAAAGCCTGGTCATAGGCAGTGGAGCTCGTAATGTCGAAGTCATAACCTCTGCTGCGGTAAAATTCCGTGTAGACACGGTTTAAGGCGAAAGAGACGATTGCCAGAATATTGGCCCGCAGTGCGCTCTCGTCCCAGGTAGGATAGATTTCACTGGAGGCCACATTCTTTATGTAATTGGAGAAGGGAAGCGTTACATTGGCGGCATCGGAAGAGGGACTTCCCAGATGCACTGTGATCTGCTTGGGTATATAGGGAATGATTGATGGCATATTGTGCCCCCTAAAGATTTTGAGTGGTTGTGTCAAATACCTCGGCTTGACTCCAGCTGGCCGGGAATTCCGGCAGCGGAATCATCTTCAAATTCTGATTCGTAATCACATTGGGAAATACCTGTAGATTACGAATGTCAATTTCCTGGTAATCCTCCAGTTTTGCATAGAGATTTACCACAGAAAACGGAATGATACCGGTATCGGGTGTTTGACCGGCTGACAGATCCGGTACGGGGATCTCGATGGGAATGTCAAACATTCCACTCTGATTGGTCAGCCGCAGGGCAATGGCGGCACCATCCGCATCTGTGACGGCGATAGCCGCATCCTTTAGGGGAATTTGTGCTGAGCTGGTGTATACATGCACTTGGATATAACCGGTGGCGGACAGAAAAATCCCTCCTTTCAAAACTTTGCACTATGCTATGCTTGGCAGAAACAAAATGTGCAGGGATCACACGAATCCCTGCATCTGCCGAATATTTTCTTTTTCATAGGTCAGCAGCTTTTCTGCCAGTGCGGTCACTTTTGGATCGGAACGGTTGTACTGGTTTAAATTTTTATATCCTTTAATAAGACCACGGGTGTTTCCCTGAATGGTCATGGCTGCGGCCTTGGAGTTGGTGTTGCCATAGGACATCCGCATGTGACTTGCCATCTTTGCCATGGTCTTGAGTGTGGGATCTAATTCTTCCAGTGTCCACCCACGGGTATAGGCCAGATCCTGTACCTCCTGTTCG
>RCNI01002001.1_pt1 | contig 10306 bp, 9 predicted proteins | sample 2041151 | NCBI WGS metagenome assembly RCNI01 (sample SAMN09708214, study PRJNA481090) | feces metagenome | isolation source: feces | place: Antarctica: Albino Rookery
CCAGTTTGAAGGAGGGTCGAGCTCACGGTAGGTCTTAAGACAAGCAAGGCGGTGCTCAAGCATCCACTCTGGCTCGTCTTTACGGCGAGAAATCTCGCGTACTACATCTTCAGTCAATCCGTCGTGTACACGGATGTTGCCTTCCTCAGGCATATGGAAGTTATAGCGCGAGGTATCGATATCGTTAATCTCTGGAGCAGACATTATGCCTCCTCAACTTGGGTGTCCTCAAGCTTCTTGCAGCCAGCTACATTGCTGCAACCTGCAATCTTGCAAAACTGCTCGAATCCGTGCTCATCGATCTCCTCAACGAGGTGTGCATCTCCCTGAGCTACGAGGTGACCCTTAACCATAACGTCAGTGTGGTCAACATCAACGCGCTCGAGGATGCGGGTGTTGTGGGTGATGATCAGGAGAGTTCCGTCGCAGTTCTTGCGGTAGCAGTCGATACCGTGAGATACAACGGAGAGTGCATCAACGTCAAGACCAGAGTCGGTCTCATCGAGGATAGCGAGCTTAGGCTGGAGCAAAAGAAGCTGAAGCATTTCGATCTTCTTTTTCTCTCCACCGGAGAAGCCTACGTTGAGGTCACGGTCGAGATACTCAGGATCGAGGTTGAGCTGCTCTGCAAGATCGAGAACGTGCTTTCTGAACTTACGAGAGCTCATCTTGAGCTCAGGGCGCTTGTCTGCAATTGAGCGCAAGAAGCTCCATAGAGGCACTCCTGGAATCTCAACTGGTGCCTGGTAGGACATGAAGATGCCTGCGAGGCTGCGCTTGTCGGAGCTCATAGAGGTGATGTCTTCACCGTCAAACATGATGCTTCCAGACTTAATCTCGTAGCTAGGGTTGCCCATGAGGACGTGTCCGAGAGTAGATTTACCTGCTCCGTTAGGTCCCATCAATACGTGGGTCTCACCCTTATTAATAGTAAGATTTATATCGTGAAGAATTTCAATATCTTCAGTACCTGCGTTTAGCATTGAAACGCTGAGTAATTCTTGTGACATATTTAACTCCAATATTTACCTATCATGTGTCATGATGTGGTTCCTTGTACAAATCATACTACCAAGGTAGGAATTAAAGTAAAGCGAGAATCACAAAGTTTTTTGAAAGCCTCGACCCTCCATATATGTTATTTATCCTATAACATATATTATGTTTCATTCTTTATATATTACTAAGATTTTAAATGTACAAAGCATTCGTAAAGAATTACAAGGTCAGAAGTAGTTTAAAAATAAGAATTTGTATCATTTCTCATCAAAAATAAGATTGAAATGGGGAGTGAAAAGGAATGAGTAAAAGTAAACCTCCCGACACATTTCGCAGGTAGATTGTTAACTTAATCTCACAAAGTGTGGGGAGGTTGTGGTGTGGGTCAAGGTTAACTTTGACCCATTATTCAGTTTTTAAAGATGCTCAAATTAAAGCATTTTAAGCAATTATCGGATCTCTTGTAGCCTGATATTACTTCTTATTATGAGGTCGATATAAATATGCAAGAGTAAAACTAGTCGATATTATTCAGGATGTGTTGCATGGCTACAACGAGGGTATTCATCTCTTCAGCTGAGAGCTCAGCGAAGAGAGGGGAGATTACCTCAGCTACTACTCCTGATTCTTTACGGGCAATCTCGCGGCCTTGAGGAGTGATCTTTACGAGCAAAGTTCGTGCGTCGGTCTTAGATGGCGTAAGTTTACAATAGCCTCGCTCCTCAAGTACACCGAGGATACGACGGGCGTTTTGCCTGGAGCAACCACAGAAGTCTGCAACATCCTGAAGTGCGTTTTCATCCTCTTCCATACGGCTCATCATGACAAGCATAAGCCATTGCTTAAAGGTGATATGTATAAGTGCTTCAGAACAAAGCTGATTAATCTTATTTGATACAAGGTTCATAGAGCCAATGAGAAACTGCTCAATTCCTGCCTCATGCATTGCTGTCCTTTCGGTCGATTGCCTTAAGTATAGCAATATGTTACGTAAATTAAAGCAATCGCTTACCATAATCATTAAATTCATAAGCAGGGAAAAGTTATACAGCTATATAAGTTTTTAAACCTTATATATCGAATGGGCAAGTTGTTGCATTTGGATCTAGCCAAAGAAAATTGCTAGTTCACGCTTTGCTGCCTCAAGAGAGTCTGATCCATGAATAACGTTTTCACTCATATCAAGTCCGAAGTCTCCTCGAATCGTTCCAGGCAGAGCTTTTAGAGGATCGGTTGCACCCATCAACGAACGGCATTTATCTATAGCGTGTTCTCCGCCTATAGCCATCTTTATGACAGGGCCTGATGTGATGTATGAAATGAGGTGGTCGTAGAAGGGTTTTCCCTCGTGCTCGACATAATTTTCCCTCGCTTGCTCTGAAGTGACCAATCCAAGCTCCATTCTCTCTATGGTGAGTCCTGCACGCTCAAAACGCGCGATGATTTCTCCCACATGCTTGTTTCGAACACCGTCAGGCTTAATCATAATGTAGGTCTTCTCTTGTAACATAGACTGCCTTTCGACTAGATGGGTAATTGTATGCGTATGCAAAATAAAATCAGTGATGCATGAGGTTGGAATGACCGTACATTTTGATTCTTCCTTAAAAAACCAACCTTTGACATGCATAAACATCACGTAAATACCCAGACTTACTTGAATTATTCACCCTAGTCCATCATTTCGATCTATACGTTATTGCTTCACAAAAGGTGCAAGTATATGCAATATCTCTTTGGGGAATACATCAGTAATTCAGTAGTTAGAAATGCTTATGCGTTTAAGCAAGATATGCGCGTATGTTACAATTTATGTACCAATAAAAATCTCTCCATAGGAGTTGAGATGCCAAATATAGATGAAAAATTTGAAAGTCAGTCGGAAGTTTCTGAAGAGATATATGAAGACGAGAAGCAGGTAGTTGAACAAGATGATTCACCTATTCCTTATGGTAAAGAGTTTAAACTCAATCCTGCGATCAAAAAGGTTTGGGCAATTCATCTTTTAATTACTGCGGGAATTGTTCTATCTATAGTAGAGTTCCTCAATCTTGTGTTCCCTGATACTATTCTGGGTTTTGGAACGGATATTGTGAGCTACGTCATCATAGGTCTTTTGGCTCTGTGGATTCTCGTCTTTGGCGTTATTGGAATTACGCTTGAATATGGGTTTTCTTCCTATATTGTCGAGAAAGACGCGCTTGTTATTAAAAAGGGTGCCTTCATACGAAAGACAACCCTTATTCCATACATTCGAATCCAGCATACAGGCCATGATCAAGGCGTTATCATGAACTCCTACGGCTTGATTCAGTTGAATATTGCAACTGCTTCCGGCTTATTTACCATTGATGGCCTGGAAGCATGGAAAGCAGACGAGCTTGCCCATCTTGTGGCTCGTGCTGTGCAGCAATCTCGCGAGGATATGTAATATGGACCAGAATTGTAATCCTTTACCTGACCTTCCAACAGAAGCTACTCAGTCTCATGATGCATTTCAGGGGGATATACAGAGGGAGCGTAGAGCTTCTTATAAGATACTCATCCCTTCAGGTATCTACACTGCCTTTTGTATCGCTATCATTGCATACGCTATCATCTATGACTCAAATGGAGCTTTAGCTCTAGGTACCATCCTTTTATCTCAGTCTAGTTTTTGGAAGCAGCTGTATTCCTGTTTGGTTGTGAAATTTTGGCTTGGAGAAGAAGAGCTAGTAGTCACCAAAAAGTTCATTAATGAAAAGAATGCTCGTATTCCATATGATCATATTCACGGAATGAGTACTACGACCTCCTTTACAGAGAAGCTTTTAGGTCTGACTTCAGTGGACATCGAGACTTCCTCGGATAAATCCCTTTCAAACGATCGTCTTCGCTATATTCCAGTTGAAGAGGCAGATGAAATCATTAAGTATGTAAACGGGTTCCAAGAAAAGCGATATGAGTCTCAGGATGCTATTTTGGAGCACGAAGTTGAACATGCTGCGGAAAGTGAAGAAAAGCCAGCTACAAGCGATGATTTTCTGTGTAAAGAAGCTCAGGCATTTGACTTTAGCGACTTCTCGAGTCCGCGCGTTATGATATATAGCTTCTTGCGTCTTCGAATCAGGAAAATCCTGATTGCTTTTTATGGCCTCGTTTTGTTTTATCAAAACATTGACGATTTCCTCGAAGAACTTGGATTTGGCAGCGTTGTGAATGCTTATGGCGAATCGTTTAGCGGGGCTTCTCCTTTTGAAATTGTGCGTCTTGTTTTGCTGGGTCTGATGATTCTTCTTTCAGTATGTTTTGTGGGAATCATCTTTATCGAGTGCATTCGTGTATATGGCTTTGAGGTTCAGAAATTATCCCACTCAATAGCTATTAAAAGGGGTCTGTTTACAGAATCTAAAAGTTCCATCGATCTTAAGAGGATTTACGGAATTAATATACATCAGTCTATCCCACAAAGGATTGCAGGATATGCTACCTTGAATTTATATGTCATGGGAGATGCGAATAAGAACGATAGCTTCAAAGATACGGTATTCGGGGAAGTCATTTTACATCCATGCATCTTGGTTGAGGATATTCCTGCGTTTTTGGAGATCTTTGTACCTGAATATGCAGACGCTTACTCTGTTGAGCCTCAGCTTTACTTAAGTCCTAAAGCACGTGGTCGTATCATGAGACAGACTTTGTACAAGTATCTTTTGCTTTTAGCGGCTCTCAGAGGTCTTCTATGGGCTTTTGAGTATGCAAATGCGGATGCCATGACGCTCATTGTAGTTATGACAATTCTTGGAATGGTTGCAATTACAACAGCAATTGGTATGGTTTTGAGCCTGGTTTGGGAACTTAAATACACGTCATATACTATGAAAAACGGCTTTCTTGTAAAGAAGCGCATTCGCCTGGAGTCGACTTCAGACTACTTCCCAAGGCGCTCTTTGGAGTATGCGGGTTACACTCAGACCATTTGGCAGATTAGGCCACGTTTATGCGATTTTACTTCTGAAGTTGTAGGAACATCAGGAATTACAATCAATGAGCTTTCTTTTCCAGAAGCCATTTCTATCATAGAGTGGGTTAGAACTGGAGTTGAAGCAAAGTAGTCTGGCGTGATGTATCCACTTCGCCTTTGCTCCAGTGCATCATTGTTGCTCAATGCTTTAGGCTATCTATTGCGTGCACTACAATTAATAGATTGATACAAAAAGGCACCCTAAACAGGGTGCCTTTCGCATAGCCATATGTTATTTAAAACAGCAACTACCAAGCAATTGGTTCTATACCGTTTTCAAGCAAAATCTCATTGCATTTTGAGTAAGGCCTGCTTCCTAGAAATGCTGGAATAGCAGCCTTGTTGTTGCGTGCTGATAGGGGTGATGGATGCGTGCTTGATAGGATATGGGTACGTGCCCTATCCTCCTCATTGAGCGTATCGAGAGCTTTGGTAATGGTCTTGAGAGCAGGCATGCCCCAGCCCAATGCAACATGCACGGGAGGGTTTTTCTGCTTGAAGGCAGCAGCTAGAATTGCAGAAGTTACTTTGCTCCAGCCCAGCTTCGCATGGGCCTGAGGGGACTTCTCCTCAACTGTAAGGGTTGCATTGAGCATTAGAACTCCCTGTTCAGCCCAGCGAGTGAGATCTCCAGTGGCAGGAGCTGCTCTCCCAAGATCTTCCTCGTACTCCTTATACATGTTGCGAAGGGATGGGGGAATCTTACAATCCTTATGGACGGAGAAGGAAAGTCCTGTTGCTTGACCCTGTCCATGATATGGATCTTGACCCAGAATGACTACTTTGACGTTTTCGGGAGAAGTGAGGCTAAGTGCTCTGAATACTTGATCTTGAGGTGGGAAGATGGTGGTATTCTTGCGCATTTCGTTTGTTTGATCAAATAATGACTGAGCAAGCTCAATCGTTTGCGTTTCGAGATAGTCTTCCCATCCATATAAATTCACGTTAGTTACTCACTTTCTCCAGGATGATGTAGCGATTCATCGAGCTTCCGCGCCCGTCGCTATTATAAGCACCAATTAGTTTTACGCGTTTGCCAAGATCCTCAAGCAGCTCTTCGATTTCCTCATCGTCAAAGTGATGACAGTAGCGATAGGTTTGCTCAGTTTCCTTCCAGCCCAGAATGTAATCATTGAGCTCGAGGTTATTCTTGAGGTTAGGATATTCTTCTTTAAGTGCTTCTAGAGCTTTCGATGTCTCATGTGTTGCCTTTACAGCAAAGCTGTTGTTATACATAAATTGCCAGAAGGAAAGGATGATCAGCCCGCCTTTTTGGGTATGGTCGATCATGTTATTGATCAGGTCTAGACGAAGGCTGTAGCCAGGTACATGATGCATAAAACCAAAGCTGCAAGTTAGATCATATTTAGGACCTTTTGAAGTTTCGCAACAGTCAAGACCAGCCAGAAGATCGCCTACGACATTGGATGTCATGTGGCTCATTTCAACATTCTCTCCAAATTCAAAGGGAGAATTGGAGATGAGGTCATCGTTGTTGTCAATTGTCATAACATCGAGGTGCAATTTAGGGAATTTTCCTGCTATAAAGTGTTCAAAACGCAGATTTCCAGCTGCAAGGTCTAAGATGGTATACGTAACGCCAGATGAAATATTACGAGCTTTCATATTCTTCTTTAGAAAAGGAAGTAGCTTTTCCCATCCAGTCCATTTTTCCTGACGGGTGGCAGAGAAGCTCTCGTGCTGAGAAGCATAAAACTCTGAAGTAAGTTTGTTGAGAAATTCAACTGTGGAAGCATCCATGAAGTCTCCTGACGATGCGTTAAATTTAAGCCAAATGGCTCGATCATTAATCTCGAAGTAAGGATATTCTACTTTGAAAAACGTCTTGTATCAAATTATTGACCATACGAAAACAGAGGGCTTTGTGGATGCGAAGAAGCTCCAGGCTTTTATTCGCGCGTATAACCAAAAGCTCCAAAAAGGGGATACTCCTGCTGCGAAGAGGCGTTTGCTCGAGCTTTATTTGGATATAAAGAGAAACCATCCTGAGGAATTTCAGGCTCTTGATATCGATGAACACACAGATCAGCTTCTTTTAAAGACGCTTCGTATGAAGCCTACCAGAACAGCATCTGGAGTAGCTACGATTGCAGTTATCACCAAACCTGAAATCTGTAGTAGCAACTGCCTTTATTGTCCTTCCGATGTTCGTATGCCAAAGAGCTATCTGTTCGATGAGCCTGCGTGTCAGAGGGCGGAAAACCATTTCTTCGATCCTTACCTGCAGGTGGCTATTCGCCTGACGATGCTCGAGAATATGGGTCATGTGACCGATAAGGTTGAGCTCATTGTATTGGGTGGTACGTGGACAGATTACGCCGATGAATATCAGACGTGGTTTATTACGGAAATCTTCCGCGCCCTCAACGATAGCTATGAGCAAAGGCAGAAGACCTATGCTCAAAAGATGGCCTTCTACCACCAGATTGGCATGGTTAACGACCAGGAAACTCTCAGGGTTCAAGCCGAAGAGCTCCAAGATGATGTGAATGCTGGAAATAAAACTTTCAACCAGGCGATCTGTGAACTCTATAAAGAAAACCCTGCTTGGATCCTTGCAAGTGAGTCTCAGATAGCTACTGATGAAGAGCTTAAAGAGCAGCACAAGATTAACGAAACGGCAGAGCATCGTGTGGTTGGCCTTGTGGTTGAAACTCAACCAGACACCATCGATCCTCATCAGGTTCGCAGGCTTCGTGAGCTTGGATGTACTAAAGCTCAAATTGGAGTTCAATCTCTAAGCGAAGAGATTCTGCAGATGAATAATCGCAAGATTAACGTTAACGAGGTAAAGAGGGCATTTGAGCTTCTGCGCCTTTATGGCTTTAAGATCCACGCTCACTTCATGGCCAATCTTTATGGATCGGATCCTGAAAATGACAAGCGTGAGTACTATACCTTCGTCCATGATGAGGCTTACCAGCCAGATGAGATTAAACTCTATCCTTGCGCGCTCATTCATGGAACTCAGCTTTGTAATAAATACAATGCTGGTCTTTGGAAGCCATACAACGAGGAAGACTTGATAGACATTCTCGTAAAAGATACGCTGTGTACGCCTCCTTACGTGCGCATCAGTCGCATGATTCGTGAGTTTGCCTCCCACAATATCGTAGAGGGAAACAAGAAGGTAAACCTCAGGGAGCTTGTGGAAAGAGAGGCTCAAAAGACGGGTCAAAAGATTCAAGAAATTCGCTCACGTGAGATTTCTCTCAAGGGGACTCCTGTCGAGTCGTTACGTCTCGAATGCTATGAATATGAGACAACTGTAACTTCAGAGAAATTCCTACAGTGGGTAGCTCCTGACGGAAAGATTGCAGGATTTTTGCGCCTGAGCCTCCCTGATCAGGAATACGTAGCTACTCATCTTGATGACCTTGCAACGGGTATGGGAGAAGCTATGATTCGTGAGATTCATGTATACGGCTCGGTAGTAAGCTTAGGAGAAACGGGTACAGGAGCTCAACATCTAGGCCTTGGCAGAATGCTAATCTCTAAAGCTAAAGAGATTGCAGGTGAGGCAGGATACGACAGGCTTAATGTCATCAGTGCGGTAGGTACACGTGAGTATTACCGATCTCTAGGCTTTGTGGACAGAGGTCTTTATCAACAGATTTCTGTGTAGGCACCAGAGCTCAGCGTGGATTAGTCTGCTAAAGCGTCTACCTGTGGTATCATTAATGATTGTCTTGGCCTAAGGCATATGTTTTGGTCAAGAATCACATTTCAATTTACATCAGGGACTCAATCCCTGTTTATCGTATAAGCTCGCAATCCTGATAGAAGGGAAACTACATGCAAGTACAACGTGCTCAAGGTACGGAGGATCTCTACGGTCCATATATGAGGTCATGGCTCAAGGTTCAGCATGTCGCTGGAAGACTTTTTAACAGCTATGGTTTCGATCTCATTGAGACCCCTGTAATGGAGCAGGTAGATACCTTCGTTCATGGCATTGGTGAGTCAACCGACGTTGTCCGCAAAGAAATGTTCCGTGCGGTTTCAGGAGCAATTCTTGAGCGCGTAATGGAAAATGGCTCTGAGAAGGGTCTTAAGGCTCGACAGCGACTTGCTTTGCGTCCTGAGGGAACTGCAGGTGTTGTGCGTGCTGTTGTAGAGGATAATTTGTGCCCTCCAGGCTCAAGTCCTGTTAAGTTCTGGTATGCATCTCCTATGTTTCGTGGAGAGCGTCCTCAGAAGGGACGCTTGAGGCAATTCCATCAGATTGGAACTGAGTGGATTGGAGCTCCAGATCCTGCTGCCGATGCTGAGCTCATCATCTTGCTTATGAATTTTTACTACGAGCTTGGATTCAAGCCTGAGGACCTTGTTCTTCGCATCAATTCAATGGGTGATGATTCTTGTCGACCAACATATCGAGAGACGCTTCGCAAGTTCCTGATGGATGATGAAGAGATGTATGCGTCCTTGTGCGATGACTGTAAAGTGCGCGCTGAGGTAAATCCAATGCGCTCTTTCGACTGTAAAAACCCTCACTGCCAGGAGCTTATGGTAGATGCTCCTTTGCTTAAGGATTGCTTGTGTGATGAGTGCAAAGAGCACTATGCTCAGGTAAAGAAGTATCTCGATCAGGTTGGTATCAACTACATTGAGGATCCTACCTTGGTTCGTGGCCTTGACTACTATACTCGTACAGTTTTCGAGGTAGAGTGCCCTAAGGCAGGCGTTGGAGCTATCGGTGGCGGTGGACGCTATGATAAGCTCATTGAGATCTGCGGAGGCAAGTCTACTCCAGGTATTGGATTTGCTGTTGGATTTGAGCGTATCTACCTTGCACTTCAGGAGCTTGGCGTTGATCTTGCGGGCGATGAGATCGGCTGCGTATATGTTGCTTGCGCTGAGTCTCACCTTCGCGATAAGGTGTTTGAGATTACTCATGCTTTGCGCTCAGCTGGTGTTCGCACAGAATGCGACTATCAGGCACGTTCCTTGAAGAGTCAATTTAAGCAAGCAGATAAGCTGAACGCTCAGGTAACAGTTATCGTTGGCTCAGACGAGCTCTCTCGCGATGTTGTAACCGTCCGCGACATGCAGTCTCATGAGCAGGTAGAAGTACCTGTTGCAGATATTGCAACTTATATTACTTCAAACTAATACGTACCTTAGGTGCGATAAAGGCTCCCTTCCATTCTTGGAGGGGAGCCTTCTTGTTTAGTGAATATGGTGTTTAATTTGATGCGCCAAGTAGCCACTCGATGAGGTTTATAGACTTAATACCTTCATAGGTGTCATCCATGCCTGTATCCATACTTAGAACTATCT
>RCNI01002002.1_pt1 | contig 10303 bp, 5 predicted proteins | sample 2041151 | NCBI WGS metagenome assembly RCNI01 (sample SAMN09708214, study PRJNA481090) | feces metagenome | isolation source: feces | place: Antarctica: Albino Rookery
ACTGTCTGCGATCCGACGGGTAATGTAGCTGATTTCATCGTCGGAGATGTCCTCCTGGTCATCCTTGGACAGCGTGCGCTTTATGCGGGCAATCGGAGAATAAAGTCGAGAACTGACTTTCAGATTGACAAATACAGCTAAAATGCCTGCGGCAAATATGATGCACACAAAGGGAATCAAATAGGTTAGGAAACTTGCAGATACATCTGTTTGACGGATGATGGAAACCATTTGCAAATTTTCGATTGTATCGTCTTTTACTTGAAAATGGTACTTTACATTATCTATAGTAGCGTTGAAGCCGTCACTCCATTCATGACTGGCAAGTGCTTCCATGATGTCACTTTTGGAAGTAGTGAGGTGATCGTGGTAATAGCTGTCGTAGATAATTTTATTATGATCATGAACAACTACGTAGTTTGTAGAGCCTTCTGTGTATACGGTGGGGTCATTGCATAGTACGGAAAAAATGTGATTTGCATCCAGGTTGGTTATGACCATGTTCCCATTACCGAAACGCTTGCAGAGGGTGAGAACCATACTGCGAGAGGAACTGTAGGGAGAGTCACGTATTTCACGGGGAATACATTGGTTGTAAGGCAGGGAAGAGGTATGAATGTATTCCACAATGTCCTGGTCATAGAAATCATTGATATTACTGGAGATCATATCATATCCTAACATGTAAATTTTCTCTTTGGCGGCGTTATAAAATAGGACAGAGTGAATGTTGGGATCCTGTGTGATAAAGTAATCTATGTTTCGGGCAGCATTTAGCTGCGTCTCAACAGAAGTGGGCTGCGATGTGAAAAGAATAATACCACTGGAAGAAGTAGAGGCATTTAAAGCGTGATTCTGACTGGTGATAATTTGATGTTCAATACTTGAATAGGTATTATCCATGAATCGAGACATAACGGTATTCAGATAGGAAATAGAGATATGCTGAAAAGTGCAGTACATGATCAGCATAACAATTGTCATAAGTGCTACACTTGTGATATAAACGGTACGAAATATTTTCTTGAAATGGTTTGATTGCCATAGCTGATTGCTCATAGTATAAATTACTCCTAACATTCAATACAATATTGTGCGCAAAGTGCAAAAAACTATACAAAAGCGCGTTCGCGTATGTTTATGGTGCTATTATAGCAAAAAAAACAGTGGAGGTATACTCCTTTTGTAAATTTTTTAAACTAAAGTACAGGATTTTAAACCGTGGATCTGAACCTATAGCAGTTTTTTGCCACTTGAACCTATAGGAAAAAATGGCTATCATGGTGTCACAACGGTCGTGAACATGACAGCGATTACGGCGAAAAGCCTTAGCAATGTCTAAAGTTCGCAGCCTAATTCTTAGGAATTATACAATCTTGGAAGGAAGACTGTATAATCGTATATTAAAAGGAGGAAACCGAAAAATGAAAAAGTTACTTTCCCTAGTACTGGCATGCTTAATGGTTGTTGGTATGCTGGCAGCTTGCGGCAAACAGGATGGCGGCGAAGAGTCCAAGAAGCCTGATGCCAGCGGCAATGCTGATGCAGGTAAACCCACTGAAATTGTTTGGTTTATCCGTGCAGATCAGCCCAAGAACTATGATGCTGTTATGGCAGCTGTGAACGAGAAGCTCAAGGCTGACCTTAACATGACCCTGGATCTGCGTTGTATCGCTCCTGGCGACTACAACTCCAAGATGCAGATGGCTTTGTCTGGCGGTGATGACTGGGATCTGTGCTTCACCTCTAACTGGGCCAATAACTACGCAAACGCTGCAGGTAAGGGTGCTTACCTGGAAATCACTCCCGAAATGCTGAAGGAGTACGCTCCTGATGTTGTTGCTGCCATCCCTGAGAACCTGTGGAATGGCATTAAGATCAACAATAAGCTTTACGCGCTGATGAACTACCAGGTTATGTATGACCAGCCCGGCCTGTACTTCATTAAGGCTGCGGTTGATGAGCAGAATATTGATGTCTCCACCCTTAAGGATTGGGATTCTCTGAATGCTGCTCTGGAGAAACTGGCAAAGGCTTATCCCGACAAGTATGCAACACGTGGCGGCGGCGTTATCCAGCCTCTTGCATTCTTCCAGGAAGAGACCATCAACTCTCTGATGAACTACCCCTGGCTGGCTTATGATGCTGAGACCTTGAAGCTGGACAATATGATGGCATTTGAGAAGCTTGACGGTTTCCTTAAGAGTGCCAAGCTGTGGAAGGACAACAACTGGTGCCCTGCTGATGCAGCTACTCTGAAGGACGAGAATACGCTGATGGCCAGCGGCCAGATCCTGTCCCGCTACAATCGTCATAAGCCCGGCACTGAGGCTGATATGTTCAACCGGTTTAAACAGGAAGTGGTCTGCATTCCTACTGGTGATGCTACAATCAATACCAATGCAGCTACCAGCACTCTGACCGCTGTTAACGTAAACTCCAAGCATCCTGAAAAAGCAATTGAGCTGTACAACTATGTCTTTGGCAACAAGGAAATCGCTAACATGCTGTTCTTCGGTCTGGAAGGACAGGACTTCGAGATGGTTGATGGCCGTGTCAAGAGACTGGAGAACTGCTGGAACGTACCTCAGTGGCAGCTGGGCAACCAGTTCAACGCTAACCTGACCGTTAACGATGTGGATGGCGTTTGGGAAGAGACTATGAAGGGTAACGCCGAAGCTAAGCTGGAGCCTCTGTTCGGTTTTGTCCCCAACCGTGCTCCTGTTGAGACTGAGCTGGCTACCTGTGAGGCCATCTGGAATGAGTACAAGGACATCCTGTACTATGGTCTGAGAGATCATAATGAAGCCATTCCTGAAATGATGGATAAGATGCAGAAGGCAGGCCTGGAAAAGGTTACCACCGAACTGCAGTCTCAGATTGATGAATTCGTAGCTGCTCAGGGTAAGTAAGCTCTGGCAGAATAAATACTGCATTCCAATGGAAGGCGGGCGTGAGGAAACTCGCGCCCGCTTTTTATAAATAAAGCAGTCCACCCATCATTTAATTTTATTGATTAGAGAAGGAATCTTTATGGAAAAGAAAGTATTGGAAGAACTGTATGGCAAAATCTGTCAGAAAGCTGCCCGAAATGCAGAGAAAATCGGCACGGATCTACGGGAGTTTCCCGCTTGCCAGCATGGCAACTACTTTGCACCGGAGCGTGATTCCCTGCGGAAAACGACCCACGTTTTTTGCTGGACTCAGTCGTTCTTTACCGGTATGGCGATGCTGGCATCTGCACATACCAAGGACCTGGAACTGCTGCGGTGGTGTGAGAGCCTATATGAAGATTACAGACGGAAGGTATTTGATACCCCTGCCGATACCATGCACGATCTTGGTTTTTTGTATACCCTTTACAGCACCATGTGCTACAAATTGACGGAAGACAGTAAGATGCGTGACCTATCCATAAGGGCTGCGGATGTGCTGGCACACCGTTACATGCCTGCCTGCAAATGCATTCGTGCATGGGGCCGTATGGATGATTCCATTCCGGATTATCTGGAACCGGAGCTTTATACAAATAATTTCTTCGTAAAGAGCCAGGGCCTTGCAATTGTTGACTGCATGATGAATATTCCTTTGCTGTTCTGGGCAGGAAAGGAAACCGGTGATCCGTTCTATACTTCCGTAGCCTGTGCACATGCAGATACAACTCTCAAGTACTTTGTCCGAGAGGATGGAAGCGTCTGCCATGCCTACCGGTTTGATCCGGAGACAGGAGATCCTGTAGAGGAATTTAACGACTGCGGTTATGGTATCGGTTCTCACTGGGCCAGAGGAACGGCATGGGCTGTGTACGGATTTACACTTGCCTGGAAATATACCGGTTTCCAGCGTTACCACGATGCGGCACTGAAACTGGCGTATAAGTATTTGGATGAATGCGGAGAAAATCCCATTCCTGTGTGGGACTTCCGCTTGCCTGCCGACAAGCCGGCTCAGTACTGCGGACACAATCCCGAATGGAAATACTGGGATGTTACCAAGAAAGAAAACTGCGTTTATAATGTGGATACTTCGGCGGCTTCCATTATGGCATGCGGCTTCATGGAAATGCTTGCTCTGGAACCCAATGAGAGACTTAGCCAGTATGTAGATAAGGTAACCGATGCCCTGGCAGAATATCTGGATCTGGATCCGGATCATCCCGGTCTTCTGCGCCGATCCAATGGCAATGATTCGTATACCAATTTTGGCGACTACTATATGATGGAGTTGTTTGCCAGACTGTCCGGCGAAGAAACTCCCTGGTAAACACTTGCGCCTAACAGGTTAAAGAAACGATGGTAGCAGGACTTATTCTCTGCGATGTTTTTTATTTGTAAATGTAATTTGTACAGAATTCCTGCATTATGTTTTTAGTTTATACTTTGTTTCTTATTTTGAACCTGCGTTTTGAACCAGAAAAGCAGAATAATACTTGCTTAACCGTTCACTTTGCGTTAACGTATGCTCAGAGGAAAGATTCAAGAAAAGTTGAGAAAGGATGGATCGTATGTCCAAGTGTACCTCACCTGAAAAAAAGATAAAACAAAAAGCGAAAACTGGTGGACGGTCGCAAACAGCGGGACTTCTGATGATGGCAGTTCCCATGATGATCGTTGTTACTATTTTCTCGTACCTGCCTATGGGTGGTTTGATTGTTGCCTTTAAGAATTACAATTATCGAGACGGCATTTTAAAAAGCCCCTTCTGTAACCCCTTCTGGAAGAATTTTGAATTCCTGTTCAAATCTCCAGATACTTACCGAATTATTCGTAACACAATTTTGTACAACTTAGCTTTCATTGTTTTGACTCTTGTTATTTCCGTTGCACTTGCAATTATGCTGAATGAAATCAAGAGCAGAAAAGCACTGAAAGTCTACCAGACGACGATGTTCTTCCCTTACTTCCTGTCTTGGGTTGTTGTATCTTACATTGTTTACGCATTCTTAAACCCCCGTCTGGGCTACATCAATGCAATTAAGGCCCGTAACAACGGCGAAACGCTGGACTGGTATAATACTCCTGAGGTCTGGGTATTCATCATTGTTATGATGCAGATCTGGAAGACAGTCGGTATGAACGTCCTTATGTATTATGCAAGCCTCATGAGCATTGATACTTCCTACAACGAAGCAGCTGCAATTGACGGCGCAAGCAAATGGCAGACCATTCGCTATATCACCCTGCCGTTCCTGTATCCCATGATGATCATTCTGACCATCCTGGCTGTCGGTAAGATTATGAACTCTGACTTCGGTCTGTTCTATCAGCTGCCTATGGATTCTAAGACCCTGTATCCCACAACGGATGTTTTGGAGACTTATGTCTATCGTGCATTGATAGAAAACGGTAATATCGGCATGAGTTCTGCTGCCGGCTTCCTAAAGTCTGTGGTGGGCTTGATACTGGTTTCGGCTACCAACTGGATTGTTAAGAAGATCAATCCGGACTATGGTCTATACTAATAAGAAAGGAGAAACTCAATTATGATTGTAGACAAGCGCAAAGAACGTATTAGTTCATTTTTCCTGCATACATTTTTTATCCTGTTATCCGCTGTGTTTATTATTCCGCTGCTGTCGGTTATTTTCATTGCATTTACCAGTGAACAGTCAATCAGCGCTGAGGGCTATCCTTTCTTCTTCCGTGAGATTGACCTAACCGCATTTAAGTATGTGCTGGACAATCCCAAAACAATTCTGAATGCTTATAAGGTAACCATCATTGTGTCTTTCGGCGGTACAATTCTTTATTTGCTGATTGCTTCTATGGCAGCCTATGCGATTTCTCGCCCGGCTTTCAGATTTAAGAGATCTCTCACATTCTTCTTCTTCTTTACCATGCTGTTCAATGGCGGTCTGGTTCCCAGCTACATTCTGATGACTCAGGCCCTGCATCTGAAGAACACCTACGGTGCTCTGATTTTCCCGCTGCTGGTAAATGTATGGTATCTAATCATGCTGAAGACCTTTATGACGGAGATCCCCAACGAGATTATTGAGTCCGCACATATGGACGGCGCAGGACAGTGGACAATTTACAGCAAGTTCGTACTTCCTCTTTCCAAGCCTGCACTGGCTACCGTTGGCCTTCTGACACTGCTTGACTACTGGAACAGCTGGCAGCCTGCTATGCTGTATATTGATGACAAGGATATGTATCCTCTGCAGTATTTGCTGCAGGTCATGCTGCGTAACATTATTGAAATTCTGAAAGACATGCAGAACAACGTGTCCATTGAAGGAATGGCAAATATACCCAGTGAAAGTACCCGTATGGCTATGTGTATTCTGGCTGTTGGACCCATGCTGTTTGTTTTCCCCTTCTTCCAGAAGTACTTTACCCGCGGCTTGACGGTTGGTGCAGTCAAGGGTTAAAATATCCCACTCAGCAATGTCCTATATGTAAATGAAGGGTTAATAACAGACGAGCATAAGGCAACTTGTGCTCGTCTGTATTTTTATGTAAATCATAGGAGGGATTACTATGAAACTGATTGAAATCAATGAAGCAGAAGCTATTTTGGAACCATTTTACGATGGGGGCACCAGCGATAACGACGATCGTGACCCCCGTTATTGTGTGCTGGATGAGTATAAGGTTCAAATTTTGAACGGTGCGAATGCCAAGGTATTTCAGGCATGGGCATTTGCAGCCCTCCAGATAGATAAAACCGTTCCCGGCTCTGAAATTATAAGAATGGAGCGGGACTGTGATGTATACATTCAAGATTATGATACTTTTATTGTATTTGGTGGAATCCCCACAGAAATGTCCTTTGATGTTTCGGCTGAGATTGATGGGGAATTTGTAAACCTGTGTAAAGGCGTACATGGAATCGGCTTGTCGGAAGAGTATAACATGCCCATTTCCGGAAAGCATCTGACAAAACTTACATTCAGCTTATATTCTGACGGAGATGGCCTTACATGCGAACTCAACTGGTTCGGACTGGCCCATCAGAAAAGACTGGAGCGGATGCTTGCTCGCAAGCCGCAGTACGGTGCAGACTGGCCCGGCTATTTTGTGCAGGATCCGCCTCAGCAGATAAATCCTAAGATCGGACTTCTTTTCGGCGCAGAAGAACTGACACAGATCCGGGAAAAACTGAGCAAGCCTCCTTTCTTTACCATCTATCAGCAGAAAAAGGAACAGGCACAGAAGGATATGTCCATCTGCCCGGAAGAATATATCGGACGCTTTGTTCCTCACTTTGATCGACGCTGGAACCGTACACGAGATCAGGCCTGGGCACAGGATCTGACAAAGAATGCCTGCGGCATGAATCGTGTCATCGAGAATCTGGCGTTTGTAGGCATCATTGAAAACGATGTGGAGATGCTCCGCATGGCGTGCCGTCATGCCATCAGCATTTCCCACTGTGAATACTGGTGCGAATCCCCCATGGGCCTGCTTCCCGGCGCAACCTGGCATCACCGTAGCTTTACGGAAAATCAGTACAGCTATGTGGTGGCTCTGGTTTTGGACTGGTGCGGTGAGATGCTGACACCTTTTGCAGAGCAGGTGCTAAGAAATGCGCTGGCTATGAAGGGCCTGCCCCAGATTGAGTCGGACTTCCGCCGCTTTGAGTACATCCGCAAAATGAATCAGGGCATTGTATTCAGCCAGGGACGGATCTTTGCCCAACTGGCACTGCTGCCCAGATATCCCCGTTATGCTGACGATCTGCTACGTTCCGAGGCAGAACTGATCGAGATGATCGGAAACTACGTCCAATCTGACGGCGGCACGCTGGAAGGCCCGGGCTATTGGATGTTTACCTTTAACGAATCTTTGCCGGCTTTCTATGCTTTGGCACGTTACCACAAGAAGCCGTTCCAACAGTATCGGGATGTGTTCGGCAATACGGGACGCTTCGAGCTTGCCATGCTTTCCATGGAAAGAGATTCCACGGTTCTGCACGCAATCAATGACGCACACCCCGACACTTGTGTTTCCTGCACACTGGCAAACAGTTTCTATCAGTTTACCGGTGATCCGGCCTGGAAAAATCTGTACGAGCGGTTGATGGCACAAAACCAGGTGGATGATAATACGTTTGCCCTAATTTCTGCACCGCAGGCCGACGGAATCCAGCTGCCCGATGCGGATGTTGATCGCTTTTTCCCGGTTACTGGTCAGATGGGCATTCTGCGCAGCGGCAAGGATTTGCAGACACGGCTGCACCTTTGCAGCGGACCTACCTGCAACACACACTTCCATGCAGATAAGGGAAGCCTGCTGATTGATGCAGACGGACATACCATTTGTCCCGACTGCGGTTCTGCCAATTATTTTGAGGCGGAACTGAAATATTTACATGATGCTCAGTCTCATAGTTTGCTGTGCCCCGTCAATCATAACGGTATCAGAGCCGATCAGGGACGCTACGAAGAAGGCGGTAAGGTCCTGTACGGCCATCGGGACGGCACTTGGGCAGAGTTTGCCAGCGATGACACTTTAGCCTGGAGTGATGGCGTTTATCAGCAGGTAGGCAGACGGGTCACCAGCCCCATTGCAGAACTGGCAGTCATTGAAGATACCTTCCGGCTGGGAACATCGGACTATGTGGATTTCCAGCTGAACTGCTTCGGCCAGTGGGAGCTTCGTGACAATTGCGCCAGCGCTGTGGTGGGAGATGTGACTTTGCGTGTCATTCCTCTGAACTGGCACTGGGACAAAGCAGAAGTGCGCAGCATTCAGGATGGCGAACATCGCCCGGTATGGCAGCTGTGTGCTTCCTACAAGCAGGCACGAGAGGGCCGTTTGCTGACGGCCTTGTGTATGGAAAAATCCATGTCCATTGGGGTAAATGCCGTGGCACAGGGCTGGGAGTTTACCCAGGGGCATGAAACCTTCCTGCTGACACAAGATACCGCACAGTGGGAGTAATAGCGCTTAAGTCCTGACTGTTGGGAATATATTTGAATTCTGATATGAAACGACAACAGGAGAATGAAAATGAAACTAATTGAAATCAATGAAGCAGAGGCAATTTTGGAACCGTTTTATGATGGAGGCACCAGCGATCGTGATGACCGGGATCCCCGGTATCGGGTACTGGACGAGTATACTGTCTCTGTACTCAATGGTGCCTTAATTAAGGTAAGTCAAGACTGGGCATTTATAGAAATCCGGGCCGATAAGACCGTTGTCGGCTGCCCTGTGCTGCAGATGGAGCGGGAATGTGACGTAGACATTCACGATTACAACGATTTTATTCTGTTTGGCAATCTGCCCACGGAGTTTTCATTCGATCTTTCTGCAGTTGTTGACGGACAGCGGGTAACGCTTTGCTCCGGCGTGCAGGGCACCGGTACCACTGATGAATACCATATGCCCATTTCAGGACACCATCTTATGGGCATTACCCTTACCGTATATTCTTCCGGAAGCGGTATTGTTGGCACCGTTACCTGGCTGGGAATAGCACACACAGAGCGTCTAAAGGCCATGCTGGAGCGAAAGCCCCAGTATGGCTCTGACTGGCCCGGTTACTTTGTGGAGCAGCTGCCGGAAAGACCTGTCCCCAAGCTGGGCTTTCTCTTCGGCACAAACGAGCTGGAGCAGCTGCGTGAAAAGCTCACAAAGGAACCGTTCCGCCAGATTTATCAGAAAAAGAAAGAAAAGGCACTGGCAGATATGTCCATCTGCCCGGAGGCATACATTGGGCGGTTTGTGCCCCACTTCGATCGGCGCTGGAATCGCAGCCGTGATCTTCAGTGGGCGCTGGACATCAATCAGCCCGCATCCGGCATCTGTGCGGTCATTGAAAATCTGGCCTTTGTGGGTCTGATGGAAAATGATGTGGACATGCTGCGTATGGCCTGCCGTCATGCCATCAGCATTTCTCATTGTGAGTACTGGTGCGAGTCGGCAATGGGTGTTCTGCCCGGTGCAACCTGGCATCACCGCAGTTTTACGGAAAGTCGGTATGCCAAAGCCGTTTCGCTGGTGCTTGACTGGTGCGGTGAACTGCTGACGCCCTTTGCAGAACAGGTTTTGCGGAATGCGCTGGCTATGAAGGCTCTGCCTCAGATTGAGTCGGATTTCCGCCGTTTTGACTACATCCGCAAAATGAATCAGGGCATCGTATTCAGCCAGGGTCGAATTTTTGCCCAGCTGGCACTGCTGCCCAGATATCCGCGTTATGCGGAAGATCTGGAACGCTCCGAGGCGGACATCATTGAGATGATCGGCAACTATGTGCAGGCAGACGGCGGCACACTGGAAGGCCCCGGATATTGGATGTTTACCTTCAGCGAGTCGCTGCCGGCATTCTATGCGCTGGCACGCTACCATAAGCA
>RCNI01002003.1_pt1 | contig 10302 bp, 9 predicted proteins | sample 2041151 | NCBI WGS metagenome assembly RCNI01 (sample SAMN09708214, study PRJNA481090) | feces metagenome | isolation source: feces | place: Antarctica: Albino Rookery
GACCATCCTGTCGTGGGCGACTGCAAGGACTCCAAGCCCGTTTATGATCTGGACTCTGTGGGCATTCTGAAAATGCTCAGCACTATGGAGAAGACCGGCTGCGACTGCGGCGGCAACGAGCTGGCTGGCGGCGCACCTACATTCTACAAAGGTGCAGCTGTTACCCCCGTCTACGAACCTCTGTTCCTGCAGATCAACAAGCTCCGCCAGAAGGTGGACAACGGCGCTATGTACGTGCAGACCCAGGGCATCTTCGATTTGGACGTATTTAAGCGTTTTATGGACGAGGTGGCTAATGCCGGTATCAAGACCCACATCATGGCCGGTATCATTCCCCTTAAGTCCGCAGGCATGGCTAAGTACATGAATGAGAACGTACCCGGTATCGACGTGCCCCAGGACATGATCGACCGTCTGGCTGCCGCTGCCGCCGAGGGCAAGGCAAAGGGCGTAAAGGGTCTGCCCACACAGCTTGGTATCGAAATGGCTGCTGAAATGATCGCCAAAATCAAGAGCGAGGGTCTGTGTGACGGTGTCCACATCATGGCTATCGGCGCAGAAAAGAACGTACCTACCATTTTGGAGAAGGCCGGTCTTTCTATCTAACCGCATATAAGAAAAGGGCATCTTCTTTAAGGAAGATGCCCTTATTTTACGCTTTTTTCAAGGGGCGCATGCAGCCTTAATCCAGCACACCGGTCTTTTCCAGTTCCTCTGCCTGCCGGCGCAGCTGCTCCACAGTGGGATAGTTGAGGCTCTCGTCCACTTGTGTGTCCGCCATAATCAGTGCCAGATAACGGTACATTCTGGGTCTCATGCGCCCTGTCAGAAACGGATTCATCTTGACCACTGCCCGGGCAATTTTCTCCTGCTGGGTTCGCTCCGGCATAAATTCCCTGTCTTCCGCATAAGAGCCCACATAGCCCTCTTTGCCCAGCAGGTAAATAGCCATGACCATCTTTCCCTTCTCCTCGGGCAAAAGCTCTTTCATAATGGAAAGCAGTTTTTCCTTCTGGGGCTCTCCGTACGGATAAGCCCATCTGGCATATTTTTTCTGTTCTATTTCTCTCTGTCTGGCAGATTTCATAGTAAACCAATCCGCAAAGCCCATAAATACATATCCCTTTCTCATGGCATTTTTATAACCATATCACAGCTGTATTGCTTTGTAAAGTACTTTCCCGGCAAGAGAAAAAGGGGAATATTTTCCATTCGGTGAAGAATTGCGAAAATGGAGTGTACCAAATTTTGATACCCTCCACTTTACGTTTTATTTATGGATTTAATGCCGATTTATTTTTTGCCAACCAGCAGAGCAGATCCCTTTAGGCACAGGACCCGTGCCTCCTTTTCGGTCATGAACAGGCCGCTGTCGGTATTCAGCAATTCCACCTTCTCATAGCCCATGTCCCGGAGCTTCTTTACCAGTACATTCATGTCACCGTACTTTTCCTTGGAGAAAAGATCGTGAATGGCAAAGGTACCGCCCTTTTTCAGCACTCTGAGGGTTTCCAGAATAATCGCCTGTCTGTCTTTGCCGGGAATATTGTGATAGCAGTAATTACTGGTAACTGCATCAAAGGTTTCGTCCTCAAAATCCAACTTGCAGGCATCGCCTTTTACAAAAGAGGTATTTTTCGATACACCTTCTGCCTTTGCATTGCTCTCGCACAGGGGCTTATTAAAGGAAGCATATTCCTTGCCCCAGCGGTCAAGACCGACCATAGAAGCCCTGGGGTTCTTTTTTGCGCAGGCAATGGTCAAAGCGCCGCTGCCGCAGCCCACATCCAGGCCCTTGCCGTTTTCGGGCAATACCACATATGCGGCAATTTTCTCAATAATACGCTTGGCAAACTGCTTCTTTCCATTGTAGGAAAAGGTAACATACCAGTTGACACTCATAACTGCATAAAGCAGCAGGCCCACAAAAATAACTGTCAAAATGACTTCCACCACAATTTTTGCAGTGCCTGTCAAAATGGATGTAAGGCCGAACAGAAGCAGCAGAAATGCGGCAATCACAGTGCCTGCAATGATACTTATGACCATTCCCTTAGGTACCCAGTTTTTGTAATTCGGTTTCATTTCACTCTCTCCTTCATAGAATTAAAATCCACGGTTAGCCTATGCTAACCAAATAATATCACAGTCTCTTTTCATTTACAAGCGCTACTTTTTGTCATTTAAGTACCGGAAAAATTCCGGTGCAGGTTTTCCTTTTTCACGGACTTTACACTTCATTTTCTCTTTACATCCCGTTTCTTGCCAGACATAATTCGCCAGCACTTGCACACTTTTATACACACCTCAAAATAACTGTTCCCCAGATTTCTTTTATGCTATACTGTAACATATGGTATTTTCAATCGTTATATAAGTGAAAGGAGGGAGAAATATGGACTGGCAGGGACTGAATCAGCTGTATCTGCAGTACCGGCAGGAGCTTCTCATCTATCTGTGCTCCCTCTGCGCAGACAAAAACCTGGCAGAGGATCTTTTGCAAGAAACCTTTGTCAAGGCCTTCTTCTCTCTCCCTCAGCATCATACCAATGTGCGAGCCTGGCTGTATGTTGTAGGCAGAAACCTGTATTTTGATTACCGCAAAAAGTCAAACCGACTGACTGCAGATGAGGATCATTTGCACAGGCAGGCTTCTCCCGGTCTGGAGGAAACGCTGATCCGGGATGAAAAGTACCTGGCTCTGTATGACGCTTTGCAGAAATTGGAGGAGCGGAAACGTGAAATTCTGATATTGCAGTATTTTAGTGATCTAACCCATAAGGAAATTGCTGCCGTACTGAATATCCGCCCCGACTATGTACGTGTTCTGGGATGCAGAGCAAAAAAAGAACTGAAAGTTTTAATGGAGGAGGCTGGTTATGAATTACCGTGAGCTTTTAGAATTATATAAAACCGGAGAGCTGGATGAAGACACCCGCCGTCAGGTAGAGGAAGATATTCAGCGTCAAGACGCCATCAGCGACTATCTGTTTGATACCCAGCAATTGCCTGCCTGCGAAAGCAGCATCGAATCGGAAGGCGGCGACGGGCAAATGCTGAATCTGATTCAGAAATCCATCCGAAAGGCATTTGTGAAAATGGGAATCAGCGTCGGTGCCGCTGTGCTGGCCTTGATGCTCCTTTGCACATTGGTGCTGCCCAGAGTGGTTTCCCTGTTTTATTACAACCCCAACCAGGTGGCAGGCAGAAATCCCGAAAATCCGGAGCTTCTCACCACCCGGATGGATCTGGACTTAAGCGTATTCAGCGATATGTTCCTGCCGGGTGTTTCCCGTCAGCAGGTCATTGCCCGCCCGGAGGGATGGGGCAATTACCGGATCACCATTCCCCAGTCCTCCAGCTTTGACGGAAGCTTCCACACGGTAGAGGGCTATCTATCCCGGAATGAACTTACCCTCTACAGCACCGATGCCCTGCGTCCCCCCACAGGAAACGCTTTTCTGCTGCCCCAGGATGTCAGAGGTGGTTACCCTCTGGTGGATAGCACGACCGGTCAGCAGATTGGCCCTGCAGGCTCCCCGGAGGAGGCCCTTGCTCAGCTGGAGAAACTGGATCCGAACCGCTGGGTCACGGCCTATGTGTCCTTGTCTGAGATCACCGATTACGCCCGTTTTTACAGCTGGTTTGAAGGCCTTGACCTCTATAGTGCCGGAACCTGGTGCGCCGTTTACACGAAAAACCGGGACGGAGATATGCTGGGCGGCAATATGGGCTTTGCCATCCGCTACACCGCCGAAAGCCAGTCCTGGGACACAGAACGATACCCCTATCTCTGCAGACTGGGAAATGAGCAGTCTTTCAATCCCAGGCGCCCGGAGCAGGCCCAGATCCATTTCACCAGCATGCTCCGCTACTTGCAGGATCGCCCCGAAATCATGTCCATGATGCCAGGCGACCTGCCTGTAAGCCCGGAGCTGCTGGGGCACATGATCGAGAGTGTAGAAAAAGACGGCTTGCAGATTTATGGCTTTGCCATCCAGACCAGGCAGGAGGCCCTGCTGAAGCTGGCTCAGGAGCCCGGTGTAAGCTACATCTACACAGTGCCTGTCAACTAAACAAGAAAAATAAGCTGCCGTACAGGTTTCCCTGCACGGCAGCTTACTCTATGAGGTGTGTTTCTCTCTTAGGCAGGTCAGATACAGGCCTTTCGCCTAAATAACGGACTCAAAAACAGATATTTCTGCATATAAAAGCAGCAGCCCCAAAGCGTGACCACCTTGGGGCTGCTGTTCATTTTTCCTTAGCCTTCTGCAGAGTCTCCGTATGCATCAAAGAGGCTTGTCCGGCTATCCTGCCGGATTTCTTTGCCCTCCATGCAGTCTGCAAACTGAGCGCCCGACATGGTCTCATGTTCCACAAGATACGCTGCTACACGCTTAAGCTTATCGGCATTGTCTTTCAGAATCTGCTCACAGTGAGCATATGCCTTATCGATCAGTGCCTTTACTTCGTCGTCGATGGTGCCGGCAACCTTCTCAGAGTAGCTCTTGGTCTTCTCGTAATCTCTGCCGATAAACACTTCGTCTCCGCTGGTATAAGACACAGTACCCAGCTTTTCGCACATACCGTACCGGGCAACCATATCCCGTGCCAATTGAGAGGCCCGGTCAATATCGTTGGATGCGCCGGTGGAAATATCCTTTAAGAAGAGGGCTTCTGCCACACGTCCACCCATGAGGCCTACGATGCGCTCATACATTTCGTTCCGGGTGAGGTGGTTGCTCTCCTCCACAGGCTGTGTCCAGGTAGCACCTAAAGACTGGCCTCTGGGAATGATCGTAATCTGATGGACAGGATCATGTGTGGGCATATGGTAGATTGCCACCGCATGGCCCGCCTCGTGAATGGCTGTCAGTCTCAGATCTTTCTTGAGCTTAACATGGCTGCGCTTTTCAGGGCCCGCCATGATCTTCATCATGGCTTCATTCAGATCGTCCATATTGAGCACGGGGCGATTCTGTCTGGCTGCCATGATTGCCGCCTCGTTCAGAAGGTTGCTGAGGTCTGCGCCGGTAAAGCCAGCGGTTGCCATAGCAACGGTCTTAAGGTTCACGGTGCCGTCTAGCTTTTTATCCTTGGCATGGACCTTAAGGATCTCCTCACGGCCCTTTGCATCCGGTGCACTCACATAAATCTGACGGTCAAAACGGCCGGGGCGCAGCAGTGCAGGATCCAGAATGTCGGGGCGGTTGGTCGCCGCCAAAACAATGACACCTTCTGCTCTGGAAAATCCGTCCATCTCCACAAGCATCTGGTTCAGTGTCTGCTCACGTTCGTCGTGACCGCCGCCCATGCCGGTTCCACGCTTGCGGCCCACAGCATCGATTTCATCGATAAAGATAATAGCAGGCGCAATCTTCTTTGCCTGCGCAAACAGATCTCTGACTCGGCTTGCGCCAACGCCAACGTACATTTCCATAAAATCCGAACCGGAAATGGACAAAAACTGCACGTCCGCTTCTCCTGCCACCGCTTTTGCCAGCAATGTCTTACCGGTGCCCGGAGGGCCTGCCAGCAAAATGCCATGGGGAATCTTGGCGCCGATTTCGGTGAATTTTCCGGGATTGCGCAGGAAATCCACCACTTCCTGCAGTTCTTCCTTTTCTTCATCCACACCGGCCACATCCGCAAACGTGACCTTCTTGCCCTCGGGCTGACCGTGGGCGGTTTTGGCTTTTCCGAAGTTTGCCATAGGATTGTTGCTGTTGGCTCTGCCTACCAGGAAAATCCACACCAGCAGCAGCACCAATCCTGCCAGAATAATGGGGAGCACGTAATCATAGGGTGAGGTCTTTTCCTCCGGCAGAAAGTCGTAGCTAAGCAGTACACCCTCCTCCATCTGGGCTTCAATAAGAGGCTTTACATCCTGCATAAATCCGCTGGGATCTGCCAGCTGGGTCGCAAGCCGTGTTTTTCCACCGACAGGCTGATGCAGAAGCAGATGGATGGTATCCCCCTCCACCACAAAGCTTTTGACATTTTTCTGCTGGAATTGGGCCACCACATCGGAATACATGATATTGTCATTTTGCTTTCCAAATGCGCCCAACATCCAGGAAAAGGCCAAAACCAGCACCAAACCATACAGTAAAATGGTTAATTGTTTCCGATTCTTCAAATTTGGCTTCTCCTTACTTTTCGTATGCTTCCGGCTTCAAAATACCGATATAGGGCAGGTTGCGGAAATGCTCATTATAATCGAGGCCGTAACCAACCACAAATTCATTGGGGATCACATAGCCCACGTAATCAGGCTGCAGTGTAATACCAGGCTTCCGGCGTGCGGGCTTATCCAGCAGTGTGCATACCTTAAGGGATGCAGGCTGCTTATTCATAATATGACGGCAGGTAAAGTCCAGAGAATTGCCGGTATCATAAATGTCTTCCAGAATGACCACATGACGGCCCTTCAGATCTACAGACACATCCTTGCGGACATCCGTCTTACCGGTAGAGGTAGTTCCGCCGTAAGAAGAGATGCACATAAAGTCCATTTCACAGGGAATGGTAACATTGCGAATCACATCTGCAAAAAACATGAATACGCCCTTGAGGACGCCAATAAATACCGGGTCTTTTCCGGCATACTCTTCAGACAAAAGCGCTGCAAGCTCTTTGACCTTTGCCTGAATCTGCTCTTCGGTTAACATAATTTCTTTGATATCTTTTTCCATATGGAAGCCTCCTATTCAATGCATCCTATATTTATCAGCCTGTGGCTGGGTTATACGTTTCAAAGCGGACTGCAATCGTTGCGCCACTCTGTCTGTCTCTGTTCACACCGATTCCGTACACTGCCAGTACCCCTGCTTCATCTGCCAGAACAGGGACCCTGTCACGAGAATGCGCCGGGATTTTTCGATCAATGAACAGTTTTTTTAAGCTTTTCGTACCGCCGGGCAGCCGTATGGTATCTCCGGACTGGCGGCTGCGGATCACCATATCCCCTACTGGGTTTACATAAAATCCGTTTATTTCTTCTGCGCCTTCTTCAATGGGCGTGCATATGATCTGCAGCTCCCGCTCCGGAATCTGTGTAATCCCCGGGCATTTTACCTTGTAGGGCGCAAAATCCGGCATTTCGCAAATTGGTGCCAAACGGTCATAAACCCGTCCTACGGTAACCCCTCCGGGAAAGCGGGCCTTTGCCGAAGGGTTCTTGGAAAACACCAGTTTTTCCGCCTTCGCAATATGCTCTGCCTCTGGCTCTCTTACCCCCCACTTTGTCAGCAGCCCGGAAAGCACCCTGCTGCGCAGGGCCGGTTCCAGCTCTGCCAGTTTCTGAACATCGGTGGTCATTGCCTTCTGCGCCATATGGGACAGGGTTTTTTCATCCTGCCGCAGTCTCAAGGCCGCAGTGGACAGATTTTCAGCCAGGCTGGGATTCTCCTGCTCCAGCAGCGGAATCACCCGGTGGCGAATTCGATTGCGCAAAAAATCATCGGAGCCGTTGGAGCTGTCCTCTATATAAGAAATATGGTACTCCTCCAGAAAGGCCAAAACCTCCTGCCGAGTCACGGTCAGCATGGGACGGATCAGATTGCCATTTATGGGAGAAATGGCACCCAACCCTTTTAGGCCAGTTCCACGCACCAGATGCATAATAACGGTTTCTGCATTGTCGTTTGCCGTATGGGCCGTGGCAATTTTGCCGGGCAACGCTTTTAAAAAAGCATACCTTGCTTCCCGGGCCGCCGCCTCCAAACCTTTTTTCCCGGCTACCACATGGCCCGATTCGCAAAGGAAGGGAATGCTGTAGTCCCGGCAGAAGTCTCTGACAAAGGCCTCATCCCGGTCTGACTCTTCGCCCCGAAGCCGGTGGTTAAAATGGGCGGCAGAAAGATCGATCTGCAGCTTGTCCCGCAGCAGATACATGGCCCAAAGCAGTGCCATAGAGTCTGCCCCGCCGGACACGGCGCACACCACTTGATCTCCGGGCAGGAGCATTTCATGCAGGCGCACGAAAGAAAGCAGCTTATTCAGCATGTTTCCACTCCCGATCCGCAAAGGTCTGATACTGAGGAATCCATTGCAGCTTTACGGTGCCGATTTCGCCGTGACGGTTTTTCGCCACAATACACTCTGCAACGCCTTTATCCTCGGAGTTTTCATTATAGTACTCATCTCGATACAGAAACAGCACTTCGTCGGCGTCCTGCTCGATAGCACCGGATTCACGCAGGTCGGAAAGCATGGGCCGCTTGTCCGTTCGGCTTTCGGGGCCACGGGACAGCTGGCTAAGGCAGATCACAGGGACATTCAATTCCTTTGCCATGATCTTGAGGGATCTGGAAATATCACTGACCACGTTCACACGACTGTCGCCGCTTTTTCCGTGACCGGAGCCGTTCATCAGCTGCAGGTAGTCAATGACTACCATGCCCAGGTTTTCCACACGGCGGCATATGGCGTTCATCTCCGCCACCGTCACAGAGGGGTTGTCGTCAATCCGGATATCCGTCTGACTGAGGGATGCAGAAGCCATACAGAGCTTGCTCCATTCCTCTTCTGTCAGCTTGCCGGTGGCCATTTTCTGGCCATCCACAAAGCTCTCAATGGCAAGCAGACGCATGGCCAGCTGCTCCCGGGACATTTCCAGATTGAAAATGGCCACGGTTTGATTGTACTTTTTCGCCACATTCAGCGCAAGATTCAAAGCAAATGCAGATTTACCCATAGCCGGTCTTGCTGCAACCAGAAGAAGGTCTGACTTATTAAGGCCATTGATCTTCTTATCCAGATCCTGCATGCCGGTAGACAGACCCGGAATGGCAGAATCGGACTGAGCCAGCTCCGTCAGATGGTCAAACACCTTATGAAGCGTCACGCCGATCCGTTCCAGAGAGTCGCCTCTCTCACCCTTCCGCAGGGCAAAAATTTTCTTTTCAGCCGTCTCCAGAATTTCATCCGGAGCGCCTACCTGCGTATAGACCATATCCGTGATCTCTGCAGAGGCATCTGCCAGACTGCGGAGCATAGCCTTGTCTTTGACAATGTTCGCATAGCGAACCGCATTGGCAGCTGTAGGAGTGATCTCCATGAGCTGCATCACATAATCCCGGGAATTATCTTGATAGACACCCATTTCCCGCATTTTTTCCAACACGGTAACCGGGTCTATGCTCTGGGAGAAATTGAACATGGTATAAACCGTTTCGTAGATCTCCTGGTTCTGCTTCAGATAAAAATCTTCCGGCTTCAGAATACCGATTACGTCGGCAATACATCTGCTGTCGATAAGGATAGAACCCAAAACCGCCTGCTCCGCTTCCAGTGCCTGCGGCTGCTGTCTGCCCATCATTTCCGCATCCATGCAATTTCTCCTTTCCTTCCGGATATTTTAAAAATCAAGCTTCCTCGATCTTTACGGTAAGAGGTGCCGTGATTTCATAGCCCAGCTTGCACTGAACGGTAAAGGTGCCCACCGTTTTGATGGGGTCGGAAATGACGATCTTGCGCTTATCCAGTGCAATGCCGGTCTTCGCCTTCAGCGCATCTGCAATTTCCTGGTTGGTAACAGAGCCGAACAGCTTACCGGCTCCGCCGCCCTTTGCGGTCACGACCAGTGTCATAGCACGCAGCTGCTTAGAAATTTCCAGTGCCTCTGCACGCTCCTTAGCGGCTCTTTCTGCCGCAGCCTTGTCGTTCATGCGCATGGTGTTCACCGCATCCGCGGTTGCTTCCATAGCAATTTTCTTGGGCAGCATATAGTTTCTTGCGTAGCCGTCGGATACTTCGATCATCTGGCCCTTCTTGCCCTTACCCTTAACATCCTGCAGTAAAATAACTTTCATAGTAAAATCTCCTTACTGATTAGAGTTCATAATATTTATCGATGGAAGCTACCAGTTTATCCAGCACTTCCTGCACAGTGGTGCCCGATATTTGTGCACCGGCTGTGGCAGCGTTGCCGCCGCCGCCCAAAGGCTCCAAAATCATCTGTACATTGGCTTCTCCAATGGAACGGGCGGAAATAATCACCTGCTCACCGTCCGGGAACAGCACAAAAGAGGCCATAATGCCGGAAATATTCAGCATTTCATCGGCCGCCTGGGCTGCCAGTGTCCGAGACGTTCCGGTATTGAGGGCTGCAATGGCAATCTCCTGCCGGTACAGCCGTGCAGACTTAATAATCTGGTACTTTGCCATAGTATCCTGGAAGTCATTTTGCATCAGCTTTTTGACTTCCACCGTATCGGCGCCCAGCTGGCGCAGATACGCTGCTGCCTCAAAGGTGCGCTGACCGGTGCGGACATTAAAGCTCTTGGTATCCAGGAACAT
>RCNI01002004.1_pt1 | contig 10300 bp, 12 predicted proteins | sample 2041151 | NCBI WGS metagenome assembly RCNI01 (sample SAMN09708214, study PRJNA481090) | feces metagenome | isolation source: feces | place: Antarctica: Albino Rookery
CACTCTCTCAAGTGCTTCAGTATTATAACATGGTTATCACTGCTTGTCAAGCATCTTTTTAAAATAGCCATCGCACGATTTTATTGACTTTCCATATTATGCAACATATAATTAGATTTATACTCTCATTTTACGAAAATTTCAAATAAAAGGAGGTTTTCAGATGTTATTATTAAGCACCGCCGTCCCCGATCTTTCATCTCTGACGCTGGATCTCAAAGATATTTCCCTGCGGCTGCTGTGCGCCATGGTCATCGGACTCATCATCGGCACGGAGCGGGAATACACCAATCGCCCCGCAGGCATGCGGACGCATATTCTGGTAGCACTGGGTGCCTGTGCCGTTATGATGACCGGTCAAATGATTTTTGTCCAGTACCGTCCCTTCGGCAGCAATGCCGACCCCGCTCGACTGGGCGCACAGGTTATTACCGGCGTGGGTTTTCTGGGTGCAGGCACCATTTTGCGGGACGGTTTCACTGTTCGCGGACTCACTACCGCTGCAAGTCTCTGGTCTGTTGCATGTCTTGGCATTGCAGCCGGCGGCGGTTACTACAGCGTTGCAATTGCCGGCACGGTGTTTATTTTTATCACCCTGACCTTTTTTGAACTCATCCAGCGGAAGCTGCTGGCTTCCTCCGGGCGGGAGCATCTTTACGAAATTGAAACCACAGACATTGCAAAAACACTGAACACGCTGGATTTTCTTGGAGGTAAGTACCGCTTTCAATTGCATAACATTCATATTCTCACACAAGCTGACAACAGTTATCTCCTTACCCTGGATGCAGAATTCAGCGGTTTCCGAATGAAAAAGCGTCAGGAAGCTATGCTTGCTCAGCTGATTCAGGCATCTGAAATCCGTTCTGTTCATCAAGGCACGCAGCACGAAGGCGCTCCCCAACGATAATTCTGCCCATTTTCGGAGGTTTTCATGGAAAACGATTTACAAAAAGCCATCCAACTGCTGACTGCTGGTCACCACACCTGCGTACTCTGCCGTGGAGACAAATTCTACATTTCTGATGAACGTGGTGTAGCGCCGCTGCTGGGATTTCTTGCAGCGGGCACCGATCTGCGTGGTTTTTCCGCCGCCGATAAGGTAATCGGGAAAGCGACTGCCATGCTTTACTGCCTGCTGGGCGTTTCACAGGTCTATGCCCCTGTAATGAGCAAAGCCGCCACCCAAATTCTGCTGGATCACGGAATCCGCCCTCTTTTTGATACGCAGGTTTCCGGAATTCTGAACCGAGCCAAAACCGGTCCCTGTCCGATGGAGTCCGCCGTCCGACAGATAACGGATTTATCAGAAGGATACCAGGCAATCCTTCGCACCCGGCAGCAGCTTCAGTCCCCTGAGAAGTTAACAAAGTAACACCTTCCCGGATACAGATCGTATCCGGGAATCTTTTATTCTCCCTCCAGCGCTTTGCGCAGCTTTTCCAGCGCCCGTTTTTCAATGCGGGATACATAGCTCCGGCTGATTCCGGCAGCCTGTGCTACCTCTCGCTGACGGTAAGGAGCGCCGGTTCCCAGCCCATAGCGCATGACAATCACCTTTCGCTCCTGCTCTGTCAGGCAGGTATCCACTGCATCGCAAAGTTTCCGCACCGATTCCCGATTGCTGACCCGCTCCATCAGGTCTTCGTCCTCGCTGACCACATCCATCAGGGACAGTGCCGCTCCGTCTGTTCCTGTTTCGATATAGTCCGACAGAGATACATCCTGACTGGATTTTTTCTGAGAGCGAAAGTACATCAGGATTTCATTTTCCACACATCGGGCCGCATAGGTGGCAAGCCGTGCCCCCTTATCCGGGTCAAATGTAGTGATTCCCTTGATGAGCCCGATGGTACCGATAGAAATCAGGTCCTCCTGATCGGATGCCTGGGCATAGTATTTTTTCATTATGTGGGCAACCAAACGCAGATTGCGCTCGATGAGCACATTTCTTGCCTCCAAATCACCTTGGGCCGAAAGCTTCAGATAGTGCAGTTCTTCCTCTTTGCTGAGAGGCTTGGGAAAGCTTCCGGTAGAAAGCTGCAAAGAATACATAAGTCCGCTGAGCATAAGCCACACTGCAGCAAACATACTATCACCTCCGGTGATACTCTATTCGCACCAGTCTGTCCATTTGACCCTTCCTGCGGAAATTGGCCTGTCCCAGTCAAAAATCGGCTGCCATTCATAGTCGCAAAAACGCTCTCCGATGGCAATGCATGGGAGAGCGCCCCTTTTATTCTTTTTACACCTGTTTCTCTTTCAAAACGCCAAAGCCATCCTCCCCCACCCCTTTTCCATTTTAAAAAGGGAATTTTCTTCATTTTGGGGCTTTACAAACAGGACTTTTCCTGTTACAATACTCCCACTGCAAAATTGCATATGGCCCGGTGGTGCAGTCGGTTAGCACGCCAGCCTGTCACGCTGGAGGTCGACGGTTCGAGTCCGTTCCGGGTCGCCAAGAAGACACTATCCATTTTGGATAGTGTCTTTTTACTATCTAAATTTCTCAGCAGGCACCACACCTATCACGCCGAGACCTCGTGCGCCCATTGCCTTTCCCATGAATTTTATGCTATACTATCAGAAATACCAATTTCCCGGGAGGATTGCCGGATGGCAGATTTACTGAAACAACTAAAAGACTATGCAGCTGGCCCCCTCTACCCCATGCATATGCCGGGGCACAAGCGGCAGCTCAGCCCTTCAGCAGAACTCCCCTGCGGCTGGGACATGACAGAGGTGACGGATCTGGACGATCTTCACGAAGCTGAGGGCATTTTAAAGGACGCTATGGATCGTACCGCCCGCCTGTTCGGTGCACAGCAGACATGGTATCTGGTAAACGGCAGCACCTGCGGATTGCTTGCCGGTATCCGGGCGCTGGCTCCGGCCGAAAGTCGGATCTTAGTTGCCCGCAACTGTCACAAGGCAGTATACCACGCCATAGAGCTGGGAAATCTTCATGCGGATTATCTCACCCCGCCCATCGACAAAGCCACCTCTGTTTATGGCAGCATCCGCCCGGTGGATGTAGCGGCAGCACTCATCGCCCACCCGGACACCGCCTGTGTGGTGATTACCAGCCCCACCTATGAGGGTGTGATTTCCGACATTCAAAGCATTGCCAATATCTGCCACAGCCACGGCGTGCCTCTGCTGGTGGACGAAGCCCACGGTGCCCACCTGGGACTTTTCCCCGGCTGGCCCGAAAGTGCGGTACAGCTGGGTGCCGATCTGGTGGTGCAAAGCGCCCATAAGACGCTTCCCAGTCTGACCCAGACCGCATTTCTCCATCTGGGAAAAGGCAGTCTTGCAGACCCTGACGAGGTGGAGCGGCAGCTGGATATTTTTGAAACCAGCAGTCCCAGCTACCCCCTCATGGCAAGTCTTGACAGCTGCACCAGGCTGCTGACGGAGCAGGGCAATGCCCTGTTTTCCGCATGGGCAGAGAATCTCCACGCCTTTGACAGGGCCATTGAGCCTTTAACCCATTTTCAGGTGATCGGTCACGGAAATGGCGGAACCTGCCCGGATTTCTTTGCTTTCGATCCGGGAAAGCTGCCTGTTTTCTGCGGTGGCACGGAGTTTACCGGCACTTCTCTCGCCCTTGCCCTTCGGCAGCAGTTTCACTTTGAAACAGAAATGGCCTGCGGTTTTCTGACCCTTGGGATGACCAGCATTGCCGATTCCAAAGAGGCGATTCTGCGCTTTGCCCAGGCATTGACGGTCCTGGATCGTCAGGCAGAAATACGCCCCATGCCGGAACCTGTCGTTCTGCCCCATCCGGGAAAAGCCACCTGCACCATTGCACAGGCGCTGAAAAAAGCCACTCTGCCGCTCCCCCTTTCTGAGGCTGTGGGCAGGATTTCCGCAGAATACATCTGGGCGTACCCGCCCGGTGTTCCCCTTACTGCACCGGGCGAAGAGATTACGGAAGAATTTCTCTCCTGCGCTCAGGTTCTGCTGAAAAGCGGCACAAGGCTTCACCATTCTCACTGCAAAATGTCGGATTCTGTGCAGGTTTTGGCTTGACACCCCCACTTCATTCGTGTATTATATAAGGAGTATCGGAGTTATACTCCAAAAACCAATAAGGAGGAACCCTTCATGGCTCATATTCAGACTCTTAACACTCGCGATATGGCTAAGAGCGTCAAGAACGGCGGCTGCGGTGAGTGCCAGACTTCCTGCCAGAGCGCCTGCAAGACCAGCTGCGGCATTGCCAACCAGCCCTGCGAGAAAGCGGAATAAGGTTTCGCATTTTAGCCGGAGCGCTCAGCGTTCCGGCTATTTTTGTGTGTCTATATCAATAGGGAGATTTGTATGATTCATCAATATCAGCTTAACGGCTACAACATTGTGCTGGATGTCTACAGCGGCAGCGTACACGCCGTGGACGAACTGGCATACGATGCCATTGCCCTGGTGGACAAGGGCGAAAGTGCGGAGGCTATTACTGCCGCACTGCTGGAAAAGTACAAAGACCATCCGGAGGTCACTGCCCAGGAAATCGCTTCCTGCCTTGCAGACATTGAAGAACTGCGGGAGCAGGGTCGTCTGTTTACTGAGGACACCTATGCGGACAAGGCCTTTGAATTTAAAAAGCGCAGCACCGTGGTCAAGGCACTCTGCCTCCATGTTGCGCATACCTGTAACCTCAACTGCAGCTACTGCTTTGCAGCACAGGGCAAGTTCCACGGCAAGGCCGGTCTTATGAGCTTCGAGACCGGTAAACGGGCGCTGGATTTCCTCGTGGAAAACTCCGGCACCCGGCACAATCTGGAAGTGGACTTCTTCGGCGGCGAACCCCTCATGAATTTTGAGGTGTGCAAGCAGCTGGTTGCCTATGCACGGAGCATTGAAAAAGCTCACAATAAGAATTTCCGCTTCACCCTCACCACCAACGGCATCGGTCTCACCGATGAAGTGATCGAGTGGGCCAACAAGGAATGCTACAATGTGGTGCTGAGCCTTGACGGACGGAAGGAAGTCAACGACCGGTTCCGCAAGGATATTAAGGGTCAGGGCAGCTATGACCGGATCGTCCCCAAGTTCCAGAAGCTGGTGGATGCCCGGAAGGATCTTCCCGGCAAGACCTACTATATGCGTGGCACCTTCACCCACTATAACACCGACTTTACCAACGATCTGTTCCACATGGCAGACGATCTGGGCTTTACAGAGCTTTCCATGGAGCCTGTGGTTACCGATCCCTCCAGCCCCTCTGCTCTTACAGAAGAAGATCTGCCCAAGCTCTTTGAGCAGTATGAAATTCTGGCAAAGGACATGATTCGCCGGGAGAAGGAAGGAAAGCCCATCACCTTCTATCACTACATGATTGACCTGCAGCATGGTCCCTGCATCTACAAGCGGATTTCCGGCTGCGGTTCAGGAACCGAGTACATGGCCGTTACCCCCTGGGGTGACCTGTATCCCTGCCACCAGTTTGTGGGCGACGAAAAGTACAAGCTGGGCAATGTCTGGGACGGTGTGACCAACACTGAACTGCGGGACGAGTTTAAGCTCTGCAATGTCTATGCACGGCCTGACTGTGCAGACTGCTGGGCACGGCTCTACTGCTCCGGCGGCTGTGCTGCCAACGCTCTCCACGCCACCGGCGACATCCACGGCATCTACGAATACGGCTGCCGGGTGTTCCGCAAGCGGATCGAGTGTGCACTGATGGTAAAGGTTGCTGAGGCCCTTGACCCCGACCTTGCCAAGTACCATCAGGATGCCCTGCTGGAAGAAGACAGCGAGTGCGGCACCTCTGACGACTGCGCCGGCTGCTCTGCAAGCTTCTAAATAACTGACTCCCCGATGCAATGCATCGGGGAGTTTTTCTGCCCTTACGGGATTTTAGCTGCTTTCTCACTATACAAGGCGCCTGCCCCCAATGGAGACAGGCGCCTTTATGAAGTATTTTGCGGAAATTGAGAAGTGAAGTATTATTCAGGAAAGCGAACCACAGATTCTCTCGTGGTCTCCACAGCCTGCTGCGCAAGCTGGGATGCCGTTCCCTCTGCACTCATGGCAAGTTCCATAAATGCCATATTGTTGATCCCCACCACCGTTGCACGCCGCTCCGGATGTTCTGCTGTTCTCAGAGCCGCTACCTGGAAGGGGGTCGCTCCGGGCAGGTCACAGCAGAAGAGAATCTCCCTATCTGCCAGAGTTTCCAGCAGCGCATCCAGATTTTGCTCCAGATCCGCCCGCTCCTGTCCCAGAGAAAAGTTTAAAAAGTGCATATATTCCGGGGTACCCACCACCATTTCCAGATTGGTGCGGATACCATCGGGATACTGTCCGTGTCCGATTACGATGATTTCTGCCATATGTCACACTCTTTTTTACAGGATTATGCGTAGAAGCCCACTGCATAGCCGATACCGGTCAGTACACCAGCCAGTGCCAGGATCATAACCATCAGCTTCATGGGAGACCACTTCTTCTTAGTGTAGAGGTGGTATACGCCAAGCGTCAGGCCCAGAGGCAGCAGCTTGGGGAAGATGGTATTCAGCATGGCATCTGCATTGAAGATGACCTGATTTTCCAGCACAGTGTTGGTGGTTGCGTCATAGACGTCTTTTACGATCTGAATGGGCAGGGTCACATTGACAAAGGAAGCGGTGAGGGCACCTACTACCAGCAGACCCATAACGGTCATGGTACTGGTGAGCTTATCCAGTTGTCCGTTTGCCATGACTTTCTGCATACCTTCCAAACCGGAACGGTAGCCGAACTTAAACAGATACCAGCTCAGTGCGCAGGTAATGAGCGGGTAAGCGATCATGTAGATAACAGCGCCTACCCAGGAGGTAGCGGTGCTTGCCTGAGAAATGGACAGGCAGATGGTCAGCAGGATGGGAATGATGGTTGCCACCCACAGGGAATCGCCGATGGCGGAAGTCGGGCCGATCAGAGCCGTCTTCACGCTGCTGATGATCTCAGGCGTACACTGACCGTTGGCGTTGGATTCCTCCATGCCGCAGACGATACCGTTACAGATGGAGCCAACCTGCGCTTCGGTGTTAAAGAGGGTAATGTGTCGCTTCAGTGCCTCTGCCTTTTCTTCCTTGGTATCATAGAGGTCATCAATGACCGGTGCCATTGCCTGACCGAATGCCATACCCAGCATACTTTCTGCCTGCTGTGAGCAGCCATTCCAGAAGAACCAGTTCCAGAAGGATTTTTTCAGAGTCTTCTCTTTGATTTTCTTAGCCATGATTATCCCTCCGCTTTCTTGCTATTGATCACTGCGAAATACAAAACAGCCGTCAGAATGGATACAACGGCAACTGCCATCATGCTGAGATTGAAATAAGTCACCAGAACGAAACCAAGCAGGAAAATTGCCAGATGGTACTGCTTCTTCAGGAGGAAGGACAGGATGATGCCCATTCCAAGCGCTGCCATCATGCCACCGAAGATGCCCAGGAGTGTGGTAACCCAGCCGGGGATCATGGAAGCAAAGTCGCCCTGACCGGATGCAACGGTCATGGTGGTGAGAACCAGCACAGCGGGAACGAACCGGCACAGGAAGCCGATCAGCTGACCCCACACTACATTGGGAATGTACATTTTCTTGGTTTCGCCTGCTTCTGCATACCGATTGGCAATGCGGTTGAGGGGCAGGTTCAGTGCGTAGGAAACGTTCCACATCAGCTGTCCAACCAGTCCGCCGATACCGGCAAACACGACAGCAAGACCGATCATTTCCGTGGTGCCAAGACCGGAGCCGAATGCCAGTGCACCTGCGGTGCCGATGTAAGTTGCATAAGAAAGATCCCATGCCACAGCGCCGCCGGGCGTTACGTTACCCATGTACATGATCTGCAGAGGAATGCCCACGGTCATAGCGGCGGGAACATCGCCCATGATTACGCCAACCACGAAGGAGGCTACCAGAGGACGACCAAGTGTGTACCAGCCAATGGTATTACCGACAATAGAGCCGATGGAGCCCAAGTAAATAAATAATGCGATTAAAATAATTTGCCAGGTATTCATCTTTTAATATCCTCCTGTTCTTTTTTATGCAAGGGTGGAGCGAAACGCTTTCCATGTGACCTTGGAAGTACTGGGGAGCTGATGGAACACGATGTCCTGTCCCTCTGCCGTCAGCCGATCCAAAAGTGCTACATCACTGTCGCTCAGATAGAAGATTCCGGTAGCGCCGCTGACCTTGTGAACCGTATCGCTGCGCTTTGCCAGATTGCCAAGAATGATCTGCTGGCAGCCTGCAATTTCTGCTGCGATCTCCGAAAGTTTCTGAGGCTGCTTCACAATCACCAGACGATTGCTGTCGCTGCCCTGGCTCAGGAGCTGCTTTGCCTCTTCCGTGGTGACGATGTTAGTCTTGTACTCCTTGGGAACACCCATCGTTAAAATCGATTTTAACATGGGGTTGGCGGCGCTCACATCGTCGATGGCGATGATTTCCTTGATTTGCAGCGTGGGACACCACGCCACAATGGTCTGGCCATGAATCAGGCGATCATCTACACGAACATATACATTACCCATGCTGTTTCCTCCTTTCCTGTTTTCTTTCTCTTACCAAAGCTGATTTTCAATCAGACTTGCATACATGTAATTGACGGTGAATCCGCTGCTGCCGGATTCAATCTGCCGGATCTTTCCGTTATTGGTGTAGTAAGGAATATAGGGGAAATCATTGATTTCGCCCCGGAACACCTGATATTCCTTAAGGCCCCGGAACCACTGCTCCTTTTCTTCCTCGCTCAGTACAAAGTATGCCTGAGGGATAAAGCCCACCAGATCTTCAAAGGTTTCACCGTACATCAGCCGGATGGAGCTGCCCTTTCTCCGCAGATTTTTGACTGCCGTGGTCACTGCATCGTGGGTGTTGATATGCCGGGGATGCATGGAACCACGCCAGTGGGTGATGACCAAATCCACCTTTTCATCCACAAAATACTGCTCCAGTCTTGCAGCAAACTCTTCGGTAGAAGGCATATTGCTGGAAACATAGCCCAGCCAGATGGTATCGCCGCCCAATGCTTCCGCTGCCCGCCGATTCTGCTCCAGCAGGGATTTCAGGTAGGCATCTTTTGCCTCCTGAGTGGCATTGGGGTCTTCCAGACGGCCCTGCGTCACATGAATAAATGTGCAGTGGGCGCCCTCCTTGGCATATTTCAGCAGCAGCGGTCCGCCCAGCAGCTCAGCATCCAGAGAGTGTGCTCCGATGCTGACAACTCTTTTAAAACTTCCCATGCTATGATCTCCTATTCCTCAAAAAATTTTTTATACGAAGTAAAGCTGCGGAACACATGGACGCCGTGGCGCTCGTAGTATCTCCGCCCGGGATCATCCGTAGATACGAAATACATATGGTAAACGCCCCGCTTCACCATTTCCTGCTGGGCAAAGTCCAGCAAGAGGCTTCCCAATCCTTCATTGCGCATATTCTTGTCAATGCCAATGGGACCGAAGCGGGAGGGATTGCCGTCGATCATCCGCATGGAGAAGCCGCAGATTTTGTCTTCCGGGCTGATAACCAGAAGGATCAGGTCTTCCGCCGTATCATTCTGCATGGCAATCAGGGCATTGCGCTTCCAGCCGCCGCCAAAGTTGATGCGGTTAAATTCCAGCAGCTCCAGTGCCCGGTCATAGGTGAAGTTTACGAACTTAAAGCCCTTCGTCTCTGCTGCCTCCATCCTTTTCCGGGATTCCGGGCTGATGCGGTAGCCGTGGAGATCTTTGCACATGGAGTAGTCCTTCTTGCCTGCCACATATCCCAGGGATTCAAAGAAGGGGACAGATTCGGGATAGGTTTCTCCATCCACACCGGGGAAGAAATATCCGGGACTGTAAGCAGAAAGGGTGATGTTTTTCGCACCGTCCTGCCGCATATCCGTCTCGCCCCGCTGTACCAGAGCCTTGCCGATTCCCCGGCGCCGCCAGGGTTCATCCACAAACATAGCTACGATCCAGCCTCTGTCAGGCTCCGTTCCCCGTTCCAGATAGGGGAACTTCCGCCGCATTCCCAGCAGGAAGCCCACAGGCTTCTCCTCTTCCAGTGCGATGTAGCAAAAGCGGGAATCAAAGTTTACATCAAACAGTGCCTGTCGGCGGAATTTTTCGACGGTAATGGGATCTGCAAACAGATTTTTGTTCCACAGCTCCACAATATCTGCTTCATATTTCTGGGTATAATTGATAATCTGCATTTTATTTTCTCCTGTTTTCCAATCAGACAATGGCTTCGCGAACACGCCCTTTGGCTCTGTCCAGCCGATTTTTTGCCGCTTCCAAATCGCAGTTTGCAAGGATC
>RCNI01002006.1_pt1 | contig 10295 bp, 10 predicted proteins | sample 2041151 | NCBI WGS metagenome assembly RCNI01 (sample SAMN09708214, study PRJNA481090) | feces metagenome | isolation source: feces | place: Antarctica: Albino Rookery
ATTCTAATATATGCCATATATATTGGTATAATATTTGCTATAATACTATAAAAGCTGTTTTATTTTTAAAAAATATGAAAAATATTTTTACAGTTTTTTTCTGCTTAAAAAAACAGCAGCTAAAGAAATCTGTTGATATACTAATACTTACAGCTTTTATATAGAACAGTTATCCACAGGTTATTAAAAGTAATTTTTTTAAAAAAATACTTGACAACGTAAATACAAGGGTTACAGTGCTTTTTTGCTAAGTTATTAATAAATAAGGAATTTAAAAATAACACTATATTTATCAATAGTTTTAAGCATTATTAATATTTTTAGTTTTCCACAGTTTATCCACAGCTAGAAAAATTATTTTATAAAATATTGCGAGTAACCCATTAGATTTATTTTATAACTATTTAATAAGGAATATAAATTTTACTCTTGCATTTTAAGTAAAAATATATATATTGGATATTCATATGGTAAAAATTAAGGAATATAAAAATAGAAAGCTGGCAGAAAAAGCATCATCATACTTAATGTCAAAAGGTATACCTGCTGTTATTAAAGGTTATGTGGCTGTGCCGAAAGGACTTGAACATTTAAAGGAAGATATTGTTGAGCTTAATGTGCCTGAAAATTTTTACAGTAAAGCAATAGAACTGCTTTCTTTATACGAACGCAGGGATAATAACCATAAAAATAAATAATATAAGGTGGTATAATGAAAAAAAATATATTTTTAGTTTTAATAATAATGTTTGTATCTTTTGCTGCCTTATCTTGTTCATCATCAAAAGTTAGTAAAAATAAATTTTCACCTTATTATTTTTATACAAATACTAACCAGTATATTTTTAAAATCAGCAGATATGAATTAAGTCAGTATATAACTTTTGACGGGCTTACATATAAAGGTTCTTACCTTGATGATAAAAAGATGACTAAAAACGATTTGGAAGAAATAAAAGAAAATAGAAATGTAAAATCTATCCCTGCAGTTGTAAAGCCAAAAACAGCTTTTACCACAGAAAGTGTTAATATGCGGTTATATCCTACCCATAAAACTATTCATAGAGGCAAGAAAAATTTTGATGCTAATCAATATACAAGAATGGGAGCTTTTACACCACTATTTATACTTCATACATCAAAAGACGGAGAATTTTATTACGTTATGAGTGATTTTATGCGGGGCTGGGTGCCTTCTGGTAAAGTAAAAAAATATTCTCAGGTTGATTTTGCAGGAATACAGCAGATGCCTTTTATCCGCATTATAAAAGATAATACTACCATAGGAAATATTAAATATAATATAGGGGATAAAGTGCCTTTATTATCAATGCAGGATAACCATGCAACAGTGCTTGCACCAAACGGCAAATATGTTAATACTGCAATAGACGGGTCATTTGTTATAGGCAATGCAAATTACGATGAAAAACTTATGAAAGAAATGGCAGAAAGCCTTTTAAACAACCCTTATGACTGGGGCGGTAAAGAAGGATATAGAGACTGTTCTGCATATGTAAGAGATTTATGGAAAGTATTTGGTGCAGATATTCCACGAAGTTCCGGGCTGCAGAAGCTAGTTGGTAAAAAACTGCTGGATAAACCACGTAACAAAACAGAATTTTATGCAACATTAAGAAATGCAAAACCATATAAAACTCTTATATTTTTTAACGGTCATGTTATAATGTATGGCGGTATGGAAAATGATGATTATATTATTTACCATGCAGTAAATACTTTAAAAAATGATCAGGGCGAAAAAGTTACTATATCAAAAGTAGTAAAAAATAAATTAAAAGAAGAAAAATTTGAAAATATATGGCAGAGAGTTATAAGGGTATCAGAAATTTCTCCTTTAATATCTGCAGAACTTCCAAAAGAACCTGAACTTATTGAAATAACTAATATTATGGATAAGATTTCTAAAATAGGCGGCGGTAATATAGTAGCAGATATGCCATAAAATTACAGTGCGTTATAATATACTTCATTATTAAATATATCTGATTTGATTATATTTTTATTTAATAATAAGTTAATAGTATCCACAACTTCCTTTTCGTCTTTACCAAATACCCCGCTTATATCCTGCACAGTGCAGGGCCGCATTTTTAATAGTGCAGGTATTAAATCAATTAATTCAAGAGATTTGGAATTTTTATAAACTGATGAAAACCCGCTTGTTACTTCTGCTGCAATATTATACTGACGAAAATATTTAGCAGTATTTAGTAAAAATTCATCATCTACTTTCTCTATATTTTTATATGCAGGCGGCCTGTGGATTGTGCCAAGCTGCACTTTTTCTGCTTTTATTTTTATTAATGTATCTTTTAAACTTTCTATATTTTCCCTGCTGTCATTAATATTTTTACAAAATAATATTTCTACAAAAAGCCTGCCTTTAAATTCATGAGAAAATTTTATTAAGTTATCTATTATATTATTAAGGTCAATATTTTTATCAGGCAGATTAATTTGATTAAAAGCAGTATTTTCTGCGCCGTCAAGGCTTGGCACTACAATATCAAATTTTAAAAGAGTATTATACACTTCCTTTATATGAATAGTAGTAGTATTTGTTAATATGGCAACAGGTTTATCCGTAATCTCTTTTATGCCTGTTAAAATACTTTCAAGCTCTATATTAAGTGTAGGTTCCCCCGCCCCTGTAATTGTTATAACATCAAACATATTGTTAAACATATTATAGTTTTCTTTAAACTCTTTTATTATTTTTAATGCTCTGTAGTATGGTTTTCTATCCATTGTAAGTGCTTTTGTTTTACCTACTTCACAGTAAAGACAGTCAAGAGAACATATTTTAGAAGGCACTATATTTATACCTAAAGATCTTCCCAGCCTTCTTGATGGCACAGGGCCGAATATATATTTTAATTTTTCCATTTTTGCACCAGTTAATAATATCTAAACTGCAATGATATTATCATTACTATATTATATTAACAAGAGTAAATTTAATTGAAAAAAATAAAATATTTTTTAATTATTATTTAAGTATTTTCATTATAAGCCGATTACCATACTTATGAACGAGAAAGGTAAAATAATAGACAAAATATTGAAAGATTTTATACAGAACGAATCTCAGGCAACAGATATGCGTATATTATCTATACGTCATTTTCTATCTACTTTAAATACTGCAGTTGATAAGTATTTGGAGGATACAAAAGATGCAGAAGATGCAGGAGATAGAAAACGGCTTGTATTAATGCTTGACGATATGGCAGAAATATACCGCAATGAAGTATCTGACCTGCTGTTAAAACGAGGTAAACTTCAGCACTATATGGAAATGTTTAATAGTGATAAAGTATCAAAAAATAAAAATATTATTCAAGAAGACAAAACCACTCAGCAAAATAATAACTATATTAATTAAAAACTATAACCCGTATTTAGATTTTTCACTATTATACCAGTTAATTATTTCATCTTTTTCATTAAGCAGAAGTTTAAAAGATGCTTCATAATTAAAATCAAGATCATGCCTTGCATGCTGTTCTAAATCTTCACATAATTTTCTAAACCTTTCAAACCCTAAATTGGCAGAAGAACCTTTTAATTTATGACCTACTTTATGAATCATGGGCCTGTCGTTTTCTTCCACCGCTTTACCTAAAACAGGAAGTTCATCATTAATAGATTTAATAAATACTGTAATTAAATTAAATACTATGGCTTCATCTAAACCGCCCCCTAAAAAATCCACCACTTCTTTTATGTTATACTTAAATTCACCCATAAGTCTGCCCCCTTATACTGTCTTTTTATAATAGGTTTATTTATACTCTAAAGTCAAATATTTTTTATAATTTATTTTATTTACAGTCATTTGTCAGCAAATATTAATATGCGACATTTAATGACGTTATAATAATGTATAAAAATCGTATAAAGAAATAAAAAAAATATTAAATATGTAAGTTAATTGTAGACAAAAAGAAATAATAAACATAATATAAAGATGGTGATATATGGAGAATTTAGGCAGACTAATTTTAGCAGCAAGAAAATTAAACAATATCGGCAGATGGGCAAACGAATTTTTACATCAACGTTCATCAGTAGCAGAGCATTCGTTTTCTGTGGCACAAATTGCACAGCTTTTAGGTATTATAGAAGAAAACCATGGAACAGCAATTAACTGGCAGAAACTATATCGTAAAGCATTAAACCACGATATACCAGAATCTGTTATGGGTGATGTTATCAGCACCACAAAAAATTCTACTGAAGAAGTAAAAAAAGCACTTAGTATTGTGGAGGAAACTTTAGTAGATGAAAATATTTTACGTGATATTGAAGAACCATTTAAATCAATATATAAAGAAATAATTTTTGATGGGAAAGATAAAACAACAGAAGGAAAAATACTTTCTGCTGCTGATAATATTGATGCCTTAATTGAATGTATTCAGGAAGTAAAACTATGTAACCATGTGCCGTTTTTAGAAAAATATTGTTATATTCTTGGTAAAATAAAAAAAATTGATTTATACTCGTCAGCTTATTTTGTAGATAAAATTCTACCATATATAATAGATGACTGTCAGGTGTTAAAAGACTTTAAGTAAAGGGCAGTCCTTAATTTAAGGAGTATCATATGAAAAAAGTAGTATTGGCTGTTTTTATATTACCGTTATTATTTAGCTGTAAAAACAGCCAGGTAAACAGTATGCAGGAAAATGCAGCCACTGAAAACAAAGCCGCATCAGGAAGAAGCATTATGGGAAGCACAGACAGCAGTGCTATTCCTTTATTATTTTTTGAAGGTTATGAAAAAATAATGGCAGAAAATAAAGGAAAAGTAATCCTTTTAAATTTCTTTGGGTCATGGTGTCCGCCTTGTAAATTAGAAACTCCTGGTTTTGTTAAAGCATACAATGAAAATAAAGATAAAAATTTTATAATCATAGGTATTGCAGTTGATAAAAATCAGGAAGACATAAAAAAATTCATTGATGAATATAAAATAACATACCCTGTTTATCAAGCCGATGAATCTTTAATACGTTATTTTAACATAGGCCCTATACCTACATCATTTATATTCCATAAAGACGGCACACTATTACAAAGTTTTGTCGGCTTTATTAGTGAAGCTATTTTAACACAAATTGTAGCACTAGGAGAAAAATAATATGGAAAAAATATTTATATGTGGTCATAAAAACCCAGATACAGATTCTGTTGCATCAGCAGCAAGTTATGCTTATTTAAAAAACCATCTTTATAAAGACCATGAATATGTGCCTATAAGGTGCGGTAACGTCAACGATCAGACAAAATTTATTTTCCAAAAAGCAGATTACGTTTTACCTGAATATATGAAAGATATTTATCCAAAAGTATTAGACAGTATGACAACATCAGTTGTTACTGCCGAAGAAAAAGACCCGCTTTCTAAATTTATGCGTATATTAAGAGAAAAAAATCTTAGGTTTATGCCTATTGTAGATAGTGATAACGAGTATAAAGGTATGCTTGGTGTAAACGATGTTACAGAGCTTTTTTTAAGAGATGACAGAGAGGCAAAACCTGTATTCACATTAAGGGCAGATACTTTGCGTCGTTCTTTAAGAGGGACGATTTTAAATGTGGGTAAAGATGAAGAATTTCAAGCATCTGTAGTTGTTGCTACTATGGCTTATGATGATTTTAATAAACACGTTGAAAAAGTGGCAGATGAAGAACATACTTTACTTATAACAGGTAACAGACAGAATATTTTACAAGATGCTTTTAAAAAGAAATATCCTGCTATTATTATTGTAGGTTTAAGCGAAGAAGCCTGCAAAAGTCTTGATTTTAATGGATATGAAGGATGGGTATTTTATTCACCTTTTGATTCTTCCCAAACTATTAGATGTGTGGAAATGGCTACTCCTATAAAAAAATTACTAAACTATGTAGAACCTGCATCACCTTATGATTATGTGGATGCTGTTGCAGATAACATATCTAAAACATCTACAAAAAGCCTGCCTGTTGTAGCTGATGGAAAACTTGTAGGTGTTATTACAAGCACAGATATATTAAAAAGAAAACATGCAAAACTTATTATGATGGACCATAACGAAGCTACCCAGGCAATTGACGGTGTGGAAACTGCTGAACTTGTAGAAATAGTGGACCACCACAGGTTAGGCACTATTAAAACAAGCAGTCCTTTAACATTTATTGCAAAACCTGTGGGCAGCACATGCACATTAGTATATCAGCAGTATAAACTCCATAAAGTAGAAATACCTAAAAAAATTGCCTTTTTACTTTTAGGCGGTATGCTTAGCGATACTGTTATTATGAAATCACCTACCTGCACAAAAGAAGATATTGAGGCTATTAACGAGCTTTCTTCCATTTGCGGTGTTGATGCTAAAGAATACGGTGTGGAAATATTTTCTGCAACAGACAGTCTTACATCAAGAACAGCAAAAGATATTATAGGAACAGATTTTAAAATATTTGAAGAATACGGTGTTCGTTTTGGTATTAGCCAGGCAGAAACTGTTACCTTAGCACAACTATCTGAAGTGAAAGATGCTTTAAAAGATGAACTTTTAACTGTAAAAGAAAGTAATAAATTAGACTGGATGATGCTTTTAGTTACAGATATTATAAAAGAAGAAAGCCAGCTTATTACTACAGGGTTTGCACCAGCTGAACAGATTTTTGCATATAAAAAATTAGAAGATACTTTATTTTTTCTGCCAGGGGTGCTTTCCCGTAAAAAACAACTTCTTCCTGAAATCTCAAGGATATTAGAAGAAATAAGTAAATAAGCAGTTTATTTATAAAAAATAATATCATCAATACATACAAAAGGCTGTATATTGTTATACAGCCTTTATTTATATTTAAATATCTATTGACATTCTAGATAATTCATCTAAATTATTAATAAAAGAAACTTATTATTTTATCAATCAATAGGAACTTATTATGAAAAAATATTTATTATTATTTATTTTATTTCTATTTTTAGGCTGTGCAGAAGATAATCACAAATCATCAAAAGTTTATGTTCCAAGTGGAGAAATAAATAAACAGCGAAATCAACTGCTTTTAGGCACTAACGAGATTATATATAATCACGGTGCTGCTCAGCTTTATACAGCATTTTACCATACTAACTACAATACAGCAAATAGTGAGGCAAATTTTTCTGCAACTAACGCAACTTTCTATCCTAAAAATAAAACTGAAAAACAATATTTAAAAATTACAGGCAACCCCTATTTAAGAAAACTCACCCCTAGGGAAGAAATTGAAAAAAGGCTGGTAGATTTTAGAAAATATGTTAAAGATAACAATATAAAAAGTATTAATCAGCAGAATAAAGTTTATAAAAAAACTGTGCCTGCAGCTATCCAAGAGGGAACACAGTGGAATAATATAAGTGTGCTGGATGATCAAGGAGTAAGGAAAATTAATGCAAAATGTATTGCAGTATCAAACCATGCTTACTTCTTTTTAGAAGATGGACAGCAGGAACTTACTCAAGAACAAATATCTTCTATAACATCATCCTTTGATAAAGATTACAGCACTGTCCATAAATATTTCGGACAGGAAAGCGATGTGGACCAAAACGGTAAAATCATATTTCTAATTGCAGATTTAAAAAATAACGGACTTATGGGCTTTTTCTATGAAGTAGATAAATATTTAAATCAAGATATAGATTATTATCAATCAAATGAAGCAGATATACTTTATATAAACAGATATTTTTTTAATAAAAATATGTGGGATCTGCATCAGGCAAATATTCTTGCCACATTTATACACGAATTTCAACATATGGTATATTATGACACAAGAACTGCAAAAAATTTATCAACAGACGGTGGCAGATGGTTAAATGAAGGGCTTTCCATGGTTTCAGAATACTATGGGGGTTACGGAAAAGCACATAAAAGTTATTTAAAAGGTTATTTTAATAACAGCCAGGGTGAGTTACCACTTGTAACAGAAAATATGGATTTAGATTACGGATATTCTTACTTATTTGTTAGATATTTAGTAGAAAGATTTGGAGATCAGGTAATTAAAAAAATATATGATTCGCCATCTACAAGTGTTCAAGCTGTAGAAGATGCCACAAAGATGAAATTTGATTTATTATTTGAAGATTTTGTTAAAATGATTTTATATACAGGTAGAAATGTTACCACTGACAAAAAGTATAATATTCCTGCTTTTAACCATACTGCAGGCAGTGAAGAATATAATAAAAACGGGTTTAATTTATCTAATATTATTGATGAGGCCATATCATTAAATCAACATGGTGAATTAATGACAGAAAAAGGAATAGATGTATACCTTGTAAACTACTCTCTGCTTATTACAAAATGGACCGCAAAAGATATAAAATTTATTGAATTTTCTTGTGATGATAACAATGTTAAAGGGATATATCAAACATGGTAATATAAGGAGTATTATATGAAAAAAATATTAATTTTATTTAGTCTACTTTTATTTTCTGCATGTGCAGATACTGAAGAAATTATTAAATCAAATAATAACGATAATGTAGTAGATAATCAAACAAATATAAATAATGATACTGAAAATAACAGCTCTGAAAATAGTAATGCTGAAACAGGTAACGGAAATAATAATAATGATAATAGCATCACTGAAATAAGTAATGGAAATAATGACAATAGTAGCACTGAAATAAGTAACGAAAATAATGATAATAATAGCACTGAAATAAGTGATGAAAATAATGATAATAGTAGCACTGAAATAAGTAATGAAAATAATGATAATAAACCTATAGATTCTAGCATATTTTTATATCAGCTACAAAAAGGTAATAACAAAATATTAGATTATAGTAAAGATAAGATGCTTATAACAAGTGTTTATTTTAATGATAAAAATAATACAGAAAATACTAATGCTTATTTTACTATTAATGGAAATATTACACCTGCTATTCAGCAAACAAATTTTTACAACTATTATCAAAAAATAAATAAAGAAATAAGTGAAAAAGAAAAATTTAAGCAGTATTTAGCAGGTATTGAAAAAGAAATATCTGAAAGCAATATAAAACCTATTAACCCATATTACAAAAATCAATACAGTTTAAAAACTGTGCCTGAAAATATTACAGTTGGCACTAAATGGAATAATGTATACATTGCTACTATGGATGGCGGTAGCAGGCCATATAATGTAGTTAATGCCACATGTATTGCTGTATCAAAATATGCTTATTTTTTCCTGCAGGACGGATTATCAAATCTAACAGAAGAACAAATTAAAGATATAACATCATCTTTTGATAAAGATTATGACATAGTCCATAGATATTTTGATAAAGAAAATGATATAGATAATAATGGCAAGATTATATTTTTAATAGGTCAATTACCAAAAGGTGTAATGGGTTTTTTCTTTAATCTTGATAAATACCCAAATACAAGACTTCACTATTCCCAACAATATTCCAATGAAGCCGATATTCTTTATGTAAACCATAGTTACTTTCAAAAAGACATATGGAAAACAGAACGAACAAATGTTATAGCCACATTTATACATGAGTTTCAGCATATGACATTTTTTGATACAAGAAGTCGGCTTGGTTTAAATTCAAATAATGCAAGATGGTTGAATGAGGGGCTTTCCATGCTTTCAGAATACTATGGCGGGTATGGAAAGGCACATAACAACTATATTAAAGGCTATTTTTTTAGAAATCAAGGGTTACCACTTGTAACAGAAAATCAAGGACTTGATTATGGTTTAGAGCTACTTTTTACAAAATATCTGCGGGCAAGGTGCGGCGATAATTTTATTAAAACTATTTATACAAGCAGCAGTATAGGTAAAAAAGCAGTAGAAGAAGCATGTAAAGTAGATTTTGATTTACTGTTTGAAGATTTTGTTAAAATGGTAACTGTAACAGGCAGAAATATTACAACTGATAAAAGATATAATATAGATGATTTTAATTATCCAAAAGGCAGTGTAGGATATACAAAAAATGGCTTTAATATAGGAGAAATAATAAATGAAGTATATTCTCTTAATTCTAAAGATCAAAAATTTATAACACAAAAAGGTTATTCTACCAGCCTGTTTAATTACTCTTTTATTTTAACTAAATGGCAGGCCAATCAAAATAATATTAACTTTGAAACAGATAATCCTAATATGAAAGGAATTTACACAGCATGGTAAAATAAGTGTATAGAAAGGGGCTTTTAGCCCCTTTTTATTTTAAATAATTAATAATGTAA
>RCNI01002007.1_pt1 | contig 10291 bp, 6 predicted proteins | sample 2041151 | NCBI WGS metagenome assembly RCNI01 (sample SAMN09708214, study PRJNA481090) | feces metagenome | isolation source: feces | place: Antarctica: Albino Rookery
TACGCAGACGTTTTGCATGGAAAGAAATAAAAGCCTGTGATACAATGGATGCAATACTTAATTTTAAAAACAATGATGAAGTTAAAAAAAGAATGACATCTTTAAATGAAAAAATATCAGAAAAATTAGGTTCCATGTATGAAATAGGCGGCGCATACTTTAAAAAAATAGAAAACTATAATGGAGATTATAACAAACTTTGGGACAACCATATAAAATGTGTATTAGAAGAATATTTACGGGGCAATAAAGAAAAAAACCGTATAATGGCAGAATTTCAACAGGCATATAACAATATTATAACAGGAGATTAATTATGGCATTAGTTTACGTATTTGGTTCAAATTGGGGTGGAGGTCCAAATTATATAGATAAGTTTATTGAAAATAATATTGCTTTTGTTCATATTTCAGCAGAAAACATTTTTGATGACATAAATATAGGAGATATTGCTATTACTCGGGAACGCAGATATGTAGGTAGAATAATAGAAAAATGTTATGAGGATAGTATATCAAAATATTTTAATGACGATGAATTAGAAGAATATAAAATATATGATGAAAATGGAAAAATAGATCTAAATGCAAAAATTGTATATGTTAAAGTTGATAAATGGTATAAAGACGAAAGGTTAAATCAATATAGCTTAGGACAGCGACAGCTTTCACGAACAAAATATAATAACGAAATAGAAGCAATATTTATGGAGATAGAAGGAGCATTTAACAAGGAAATAATAGAATTGCTACATAATAACTATAATATAATATTAACAGGGGCGCCCGGCACAGGCAAAACTTATTTAGCCCATCAACTTGTGGAAAAATTAATAAATGAAGAAAATGGAGATGAAAGAGAACAAAAAGGTTTTGTGCAGTTTCATCCATCGTATGATTATACAGATTTTGTAGAAGGAATAAGGCCTGATAGAGAAAACGGCTTTATACGAATGGACGGTGTATTTAAAGAATTTTGTAAACGTGCAGTAAAAAATATAATAGATAGCAGTAAAGATACAGGTGTTATAAGAAAAGAAGAAATTATAAAAAAATATTTATACCAATTTTTAGATAATATTAATAATGAAATAGAAGAAAAAGGCGAATATACAATTCATGGAATAGGAAATAAAAAAACTGCCCCAATAATAGATATTGAATACGATAATTCCAATGTAAAATTTTATATAGGCACAGAAACAAAAGCACATAATGTTAATCGTTCTGTAGATATGCTTATTCAATACTACTTGAATTTTGAAAACTATCTTAATACAAAATTAAATAATACTAATCAACTAAGTAATTTTCAATTATTTTTAGATTGTTTTTCAAATGTAAATATAAAAGGGAGAGCAACTTACATTCATGGGATTTTAAATGCCTTTTATGAAGCATATTCTTCTAATATCAATGAAGAATATAATAATAATCAAACAGGCGAACAAATTACAAGAAAACACTTTTATTTTATAATAGATGAAATCAACCGTGGTGATATCAATAAAATATTAGGGGAGTTATTTTATTCTTTAGATATGGGCTATAGGGGAGATGAATTTAAAGTAAAAACTCAGTATCAAAACTTAGTAGAAGAAGATGATATTTTTAAAGACGGTTTTTATATACCTGAAAATGTATATATAATAGGCACTATGAATGATATAGATAGAAGTGTGGAAAGTATGGACTTTGCTATACGCAGACGTTTTGCATGGAAAGAAATAAAAGCCTGTGATACAATGGATGCAATACTTAATTTTAAAAACAATGATGAAGTTAAAAACAGAATGACATCTTTAAATAAAAAAATATCAGAAGAATTAGGTTCTATGTATGAAATAGGCGGCGCATACTTTAAAAAAATAGAATACTATAATGGAGATTATAATAAACTTTGGGAAAACCATATAAAAGGTGTATTAGAAGAATATTTAAGGGGCAATAAAGATAAAAACCGTATAATGGCAGAATTTCAACAGGCATATAATTTGGATAATAAAGAAAAAAGTAATTAGTAATAAAGTAATTATTAATACTAAGGGGTATTATTTATGAATGTAAAAATGGATGGTATAACTTATGATAATAATGTAGGAGATATAAGTAATATTTTTAATAATTATAATGAAAGTTATAAAGATCAGCTGCTTAATATTTCAGGCAGGAAAATAGATGATTTATCATCAGAAGAAAGTCTTTTAATATACACTAAGAAAGAAAAAGATGATGTGGAATCAAGCTGTATATTTCATATAACTTCTGATAATAGATTAATAACAAATAATATTGCAGGTTTTATAGGCACAGAAAATACAACATTAAGTATAAAATCTCGGTTTGCAAAAAAAGATAATAATGATTACTTTTTACACTATATGCTGCAAAAAGTATTTAATATTAATTTAACCAGCTTAGAACATAATACTGATATGGATAGTGTTTTTTCTTTTATGCCTTATCTTTTTAAACATTTTTTTATTAACGCCTTAACTCAAGGTGTATATAAAAAATATGTGTGGAATAAGTATAATGACAGCAGAGTAAAAGGCAGTATTGATATTGCCCGCCATATAAAATATAACTTTATGAATAACGGCAGAATTGCATATAATTTACGGGAACATTCCTATGATAATAATATAACCCAGCTTATCCGCCATACTATTGAATATATAAAAAATAATTCTATGTATAGCTTTATACTAGAAGATGAAGAAATACAACCATTTATAAAAGATATATTATATGCTACAGCAAGCTACTCTCAAAATTCAAGGCAGAATATTATTAATCAGAATATAAAATCTCATATACACCCTTATTATTACCAATACGAACCACTTCGTAAAATATGCCTGCAGATTCTTATGCAGGACGACTTAAAATATGGTAAAGATGAAAGTAAAATATACGGTGTATTATTTGATACTGCATGGTTATGGGAAGAGTATCTTGCTGTATTACTGCAGCAGGTAAAAGGTGCAGAACATACTCATAATAAACAAAATAATGGCAGCATAAACATGTTAGAAGAGGAATGGCAGGCATTTCCTGATTATTATATAAAAGATTATGTAGTAATGGATGCAAAATATAAACATATGAATAAATTAGCAGATATAGATAGAAATGACCGTAATCAGATATTAGCATATATGTATATATTAGGTGTTAAAAACGGTATTTTTATATACCCTGATGAAAATAATTCTTATGATGATAGTAAACCCTTAAATGATAAATATAATAATAATTTAAAAGACCATCAACATCAAGTGCATAAATATGCTTTTAGAATACCACAAGGCAGTATTAAAAATATGCAGGATTTTAAAGAAAAAATAATAGAAGAAGAAAAAAAGTTTATTGAATATATAAAAGGATTTATGAAGCATAAAGAAAATATTAAGCAGGCAGTAAACCAGTAAATAAAAAAGCCTTGTAATATATACAAGGCTTATAATGATTATTTTATTTTCTAAGCACAATTATATCCTGATTACCAGAACATAAAAGTTCGGTGTGTTTTTCTATATTTTTAAAACCAGCAGATTTTGCTGCTTCTTCTATTTCGTTTTCCATAATACCAAGCTCCATACCTTGAAAATAGTAAGGCAGATAACCAAGCATCATATCCCACGGGCCTGTATGATCTTTTTTTATACCTTCCCCAACAACTAATAAAACACCACCATTATTTAAAGCATTGTAACATTTTTTCATAATAGATTCCAGCTGACCTTTAGCAAAAAGCATAACCCCTACGGCTGTAATTAAGTCATAGCCGCTGCCTATATCATCAGTTAAAAAGTTACCGTTTTTAACTTCTGCCCGTCCTTTTAAACCTTCCTGCTCTATAGATTCCATAATCAACTCTTTAGGTATTCTGTCATAAAGCACACATGTTCTGCTGTCATTATCTTTTGTAACTGCTAACCCTAAAAGCCCTGTGGCACAGCCTAAATCTAATATATGTTTTATAGTGCTGTTTTCAGGCAGGCTGCGAACAATATTTACAATTTCTTCTTGACGGTATCCCCTTTGTGCCATTCTAAGCTGTTCGCCATACTGACTAAAATCAAGCTCCTGCCTCATATCAAATTTTTCATCAGGCCCTTTTGTTACAAGTTTTTTTACATCCATAGGTATCATACCTTCGTTTAAACCGTAAAAAAGTAAAAACCCGCCTAAATATTCTTTTTTACCTTTTACTAAATATCTATTAGTTTCATCTGTATTTACAAACTTATCTCCATCTTTTTTTAAAAAATTTAAAGAAGTTAATGCAGAAAGTAAATAGTTAGTATTGCCTGCATGCCACCCTAATTTTTCTGCCAGCTGATTAGCTGAAACAGGTGTTTGTGTGTGAGAAAACACATCTAATTCTATTGAAGAATTAATAAGATTACTGTAAAGATTTAAATAGGCAAATTTTGTTAATTGTTCCCAAACTGATTGATTATTCATATAATACTCCTTTTTATTTCGCAAATTTTTCAAAAAGCCTAAACAAGACTTTTTGAACTACAATTCAATATTGAAATGTTATAACGAAATGGACCATATTGCAAGCTAAACAGATAGTTTTACTCTTTTTATAATTAAATATTATGCAATATTATCAAATGTTTTACTAATATACAACAGCAGATTATTTGTATATATATAAAATTTAATATACATTGACATTAATAAATAAAAGAATATAATTAGTGTATAATGCTATTGTATGGGGAAGAGTATGAAAATTATATTTAAAAATATATTTATGGTTTTATTATTTAGTTTTATATTATCATCATGTGCAGACAGCGGTGGTTCATCATCAGGTGTAAACCACCCAGAAACAGAGCCTGATATGCCAGAAAACCCTATAAATCTCACTATTAATACAGAAGTTAATGGTTTAAGTGTTAATTTTAATGCAGTAGTAAGTGAGGATGTAACTATTGAAAAATATGAATGGGATTTTGGGGACGGAAGTAAAGATTTAAATGGCCCTGCAACATCCCATACGTATAGTTCAGCAAATAATTACACAGTATCATTAACTATAACTTACGATAATGGTAAAAAAGCATATACAGTAATAAATGTTAAAGTATCAGACGGCACCCAGCCTGAAATACCTGATACCCCTGATAATCATATAGGACTTAATATTGTAATTGATAAAGTGGAAACATTAAGCGACGGTGTAAACTATACTTTTTTTGCAGGAAACAATAAAGAATATACAATAAATAGTTATGAATGGAATTTTGGCGACGGAAGTCCTTTCTCAAATGATGCAAAACCTGTTCATAAATATACTGCTGAAAAAGAATATACTATAACATTAAAAGTAACATATAATGGCGGCGAGACAGCCACAACAACTAAAAAATTAAAAAGACATACTATAACTAAAACAGAATTAGTGGATAAAAATACAAATGATATAGCACTTGATTTTGATATAAGCAGTTATATAATTGATAGAACAGGTTATTATTATACATTTACATCAAAACATGATAATAAGCACACTATAAATTCATATAAATGGGATTTTGGTAACGGTTTATTAGGTCTTGAAGATGACGACCAAAAAACTAAGCCGCATCCTAAAAGAAAATTCTTTTCGCCTAATACTTATGGTGTAACATTAACAGTTATATATGACGGTGGTAAATCTGCATCTATTACTAAAAAAGTAGTAATTGATGATAAAGATAATATAACACCTAAAGAACCAACTACAAAATTATATATAGAATCTAAGATTACAGGTAGAAATGTATTATTTACTGTAATATGTGATAATTATTATCAGCCAGTATCATATAAATGGGATTTTGGGGACGGCACATCTTCAACAGAAGCATCTCCAACTCATACATATGCAGATACAACTAAAACATATACTGTTAGAGTTATGGTGCATTATAAAAACCATATATTAGAAACAGTCTCAAAAGATATAACTATTAAAGCATCACTTAAGCCTGAAATTGAACAATCTTTATTAAAAGCGATTATGTCAGATTCATTTGCTGCTGCTGTATCTACTGATGGTAAAATATATACATGGGGAAGTGGTTCAGGTAATGGCAGACTAGGATTAGGTGAAAAAGTAAGATTTACTACAAAACCGACATTAATTAAAAATATAGGTAATACTTCTAAATTTATTGATATTACAACATCAGCCTATCAAGGTCATTCTTTATACGCATTAACAGAAGATGGGAAAGTTTATTCCTGGGGTTCTAATAAGTATGGGCAGTTATGTAACGGTAACAAGAATAATCAGTTTACTCCACAACTGATTAATTTTCCTGCAAATACTAAAATCAAAAAAGTGAAAGCATATAAAGATAATGTATTCTTTTTAACTGAAGATAATAAACTTTTTGCCTGTGGTATGAACTCGAACAGTCAGTTAGGTATCCAAAATCAGCAGGATGTTATAAATCCAACTCAAGTGAATATTAATAATAAAGAAATAAAAGATGTTTATACTGATAAATTCTCTAGTTATTCATTTATAATAACTATGGACGGCGAAGTTTATTCTTTTGGAAAAGATATATTTAAAGCTGGTGCTTTAGGTTTGGGGGATGTGCAGGAAAATAAAAATATTACAAAACTCAATATTACAGGCAATGTTTCTAAAATGATTGTTGATGGCAATGCTGTTATGGCTTTAACAGATGAGGGAGATGTTTACGGCTGGGGCAAAGGTCAGTTAGGTATTGATAAACAACAGTCTAATGTTCCTATAAAATTAAATATAGGAGAAAAAATAGAAATATTCTATTTTAAAACATATAAATATGGAAGCAGTAATGGATACGGTTTTGCAGTTGCAAAAAATACAGGTAATATATACGGATGGGGCGATAATGCTAAAAATCAGTTATGTATAAATAGTGTAGCACAAGTAAATACCCCTGTTAAAATAGATACTATTAAAGATAAAGTCCAATACATAAACGTATCAGAACAATTTACATATGTTTTAACTAATGAAGGTAAAGTATATGGCTGTGGAGATAATAGTCATAGCCAGTTAGGTATAGCAGATATGGATGTTGTAACTACACCTACAATTATACCTTTTATGAATAATGAACCTATTAGTAAGGTATATTCTGGCTATTATGACAGCCATAGTAACAGAATATATGGTTTTGCAGTATCTAAATCAGGCAGTGTATATTCCTGGGGAAAACATATAAATGGAATGCTTGGTAAAGGTAAAGAAGTGCAGCATATCAAAACACCTGAAATAATATTATCAAGTAGTAATTACGGTAAAATAAATCATTTAATTAATAATGATGATGACAGTGTGGTATTTGCATGGACAACTAATAAATTATACGGCTGGGGCTGGAATAATGATAACTTAATTGATGATAAGGCAGGTAGAAATCAATTCCTTACACCTAAAGAAATAATATTAGAAAGTAAATAATACTTAACAGCAGTAAAATAATATTTTTAATATAATAATAACTGACCCGTTTTTTAGGGTCAGTTTTTCTATATCCAAATGTCTAAAATATAAATAATTATTAAATTATAACAATATCAATTACGCTCAATTGTGTAGAAAACCTACACAATTGATATAAAATCGTTCCAATAATTTAAAAAAAACAAAACATATAAATTTACTAGGAATAGTAAGGATAATATTAACTTTTCAAAATGATGATTAATTAATTTGTGTTCAAAATATGTGTATATCTTTTAAATAAACTTCTAATTTTATTGACAGTTAAATTTTTTAAATATATTAAAGTGTCAATTATATTGTTAGGAGGAACTATGAAAAAAATTTACAAAATAATTTTAGTAACAATATTCTCATTTTTAATTACTGCTTGTGCAGAAAGTAAGTCAAATCATTCTAATGATGGTAAAACCAAAGGTATAGGCTTATCTATACAGGCAGAAACTCAGGGCTTAACTGTAAATCTTACTGCAGAACATAGTCTTGATAAGCACATTAAAACATATGACTGGGATTTTGGGGACGGTCATAAAGGCACAAACAGTAAAAAGCAGACTCATACATACAATTCTGCAAATACTTATACTGTTACATTAACAGCAGCATATGATAATGGGGAAAACGAACAGACATCAATAGAAATTCAGGTATTAGACCCGCATAACCCTAACCCTGATGAACCTGCATCTAAATTAAATATACTGCATAGTGCAGATCATCTAAATGTGCAGTTTAGTGCAGAAGCAGACAAGTATTACCGTATAAAGTCATACTTATGGGATTTTGGGGATAATAGTTCGCATGTTACTTCTGCAAATCCTGTGTATACATATAAATCAGGGGGCATATATACTGTTAAATTATCAGTAACATATGAAAACAGCTCAAAAAAAGAAACGGTATCAAGCACTATATTAGTGCAGAATAAGGAACATTCACCTGAAGTGATACCCCATAATATGGTGAAAGTTGTAAATACTGTATTTTCATATGCTGCTCTTTCAAGTAACGGAAAAATATATACATGGGGTGCTAATATTAACGGTCAGCTTGGGTTAGGTAAATCAATAAAAGAAATCTATCAGCCTGAATTAGTTACAAAAGACATAGACTATACTAAAGATAAATTTGTAGATATATACAGCTTTGGTGCTAATGCTAATATGGTATTTGCCCTTACAAAGTCAGGAAAAGTATATGGTTGGGGCGAAAATATTGTAGGACAGTTGTGTATTGGTAATACAAGCAATCAATATACGCCACAGGAAATAAATGTAAATAATAAACAGGTAAGAAAAGTAATACCATTCCAAAATAAAACTTATTTTATAACATATGATAATGAACTTTATGCATGTGGTGAAAATGATTTGTTAGGTGTTCAGGATAATAATAATCCTGTGCTTACACCTGAAAAAATAATGGTTGGCAATGATGAAAAAGTGGAAGACCTTATATCAGAAGAATATGGAACATACCACTTTATACTAACTACAAATAAAGAGCTTTATTCTTTTGGCTGGAATAGTCAGGGTGTATTAGGCACAGGAAATATGGACGATGCAGAAACACCGGTAAAAGTAATAAATATTGATGGCAAAATAAAACAGATTATAACAGAAGATTCTTCTGCCTTTGCAGTAACAGAAAGTGGGGCATTCTATAGCTGGGGTTACAGTTATAACGGAAGATTAGGCATCAATAGTCAAAGTAATATATTAGCACCTGAGAAAATAGATATACCTGTTGTGGAAAAAGTGTATTTTAAATCAACATCAGCTTCTGCAGAAGATGACGGCCATGGTTTTGCAGTGATTAAAGACACAAAAGAAGTATACGGCTGGGGTAGTAACCAATACAGTCAGCTATGTATTCCTAATAAAAATATTGTAACTAAACCTGAAAAAGTAAATACAAATTTAAAAATTAGTAACATATTTTTAGAAGAAAACCATACATATTTACTCACAACTGATAATAAATTATTCAGCTGCGGTAGTAATGTAAATAATGTTACAGGTGTGGAAAAAAGTGAAGATATTATATCATTACCTGAAGAAGTTAATGTAGATAATAAACAGGTAAAACATATATATTCTCATCCTGCATATACTTTTGCCATAACAAGTAAAGGCGAAGTATATTCATGGGGGCAGGATAAAGATAATCTGCTGGGTATCAACAAACAGCAGGCATTAAAACCTGAAAAAGTAGATATTAATGATAATGTAAGCAGTATTACTTTTACTACATATTTAGATAGACAAGCAGTATTTGCTTCAAGTGAATCTAAAATATACGGCTGGGGGATAGATACCTATATAAACAAATTATACCCAACAGAAATAATATTAAAGTAATAAATAACAACCCTGTAAATTGTTTTACAGGGTTATTTTTTTATATTTATTTAATAGTTGAAATAATGAAATTTATGAATTCTTCTATTTGAATAAAATCCACTTCTATATCCATATTAATCCATTTCAAAGTTCATAATATTCCCTGAATAGTCTTTAATAATCAGCAGCCCACCTTTGCCTTTATTCACTGTTTCAATAGCTTTAATAATCCTGTCATGGCTGGGGGATGCAAATACGTTACCAGTAACAGTAGCATCCAGCATACCATACCCCACGTAACCTGCATGGGCAGGTTCATTACCACTGCCGCCTGAAATAACAGCCACTTTACATAACTTAACTTACTTTATAGAACAATATATAATTTATATTTAATAAGACTATTTTAGTATTTAACATAATACAATATTTTATTACTT
>RCNI01002008.1_pt1 | contig 10290 bp, 7 predicted proteins | sample 2041151 | NCBI WGS metagenome assembly RCNI01 (sample SAMN09708214, study PRJNA481090) | feces metagenome | isolation source: feces | place: Antarctica: Albino Rookery
CGGTAAAATGCCGTCAGCACCTGCTCCGTCAGATCACGCTCCAGGTCGGGATAGTGGGCCTGGATGATCTGGGACATCATGTTGGCATCGGGGAAAGCAATATAGTGGAAAATACAACGGCGCAGGAATGCGTCAGGCAGTTCCTTCTCGGCGTTGGAAGTGATAATAACCACAGGGCGCTCCTTTGCGCGAATGGTCTCCTGAGTCTCGGGAATATAGAATTCCATGCGATCCAGCTCCCACAGCAGGTCATTGGGGAATTCCAGGTCAGCCTTATCGATCTCGTCAATGAGCAGGATGACCTTTTTCTCACTGCGGAAAGCCTCACCCAGCTTGCCCAGCTTGATATACTTGCGGATGTCATTGACACCCTCGCCAAACTGGCTGTCGTAAAGGCGCTGGACAGTATCGTAGACATACAGGCCATCCTGGGCCTTGGTGGTGGATTTGATGTTCCAGATCACCAGCTCCATATCCATGGCATCTGCCACAGCCTGAGCCAGCATGGTCTTGCCGGTGCCCGGCTCGCCCTTAATCAACAGGGGCTTCTGGAGCGCCATAGCAATGTTCACACTGCGCATCAAATCCTCAGATGCAACGTACTTGCCGCTGCCTTCAAAATGCTTCATAGGTTCCTCCGTAATTGATAATCGTTGTGGCGTATCTGCTTATTTCCACTCAAACACGCCACGGTTCAAAATAGCCTTGCCGGTATTGCAATTCATAAACCGGAAATAGGCCTTGTGCTCGTCCATCTTCCACAGCTGCAGCTTCACCGGGGTATCGGGATACAGCACAGAGGTCATCTGTGCCGCCATCCGGGTCATGCGCTCAGGCTCACCGGGAATCAGGGCATCAATGGCCATACGGCAGCTGAAACCGAAGGAGCAGAGACCCTGCATGAATGCCGTCTCAAAGCCCATCTTCTGTGCATATTCCGGGTCCACATGAACCAAGTTGGTATCGCCGGTAAGACGATAGAGCAGATTCTGGACAGGGCTGATATAGTCCTCTGCCTCATAATCGGGCTCGCGATCGGGAATTACCACATCGCTCTTGGGCATGGGCTTTCCGCCGAAGCCGCCTGCCTCGTGGAAGAAAGTGGTGGAGTAGTTGGTGCAGACCAGATTGCCTGCCTCATCCCGCACATCCACGCGGGTCTTGACCACCGCGCCCTTTCCCTCACCGCGGTCATAGACATCGGTGATCTGATCCTGGTACTGGAAGGTACCCTTGATGGGATCAATGGGACGGTGCATGATGATTTCGTGATCCATGTTCAGGAAGGAAATCGTCGGCTTGATGATCTCGTCCGCCAGCATGGATGCGGGAAGAGGCATCCACTGATAGGGCTTCACATTGACCGTGCCCCAGTAAGGGATGGTTCCGTAGGTAGGGATCGCCTTGAGATACTTTTCATAGGTATAGGACAGATCCTCGCGCTTTGCACCAACAGCCAAAGCATAGAGTACGATATCCCGCCAGTTATATTCCATGTAGCGGGGCTCCATCTTCTGCCCTACCAGTACTTTTTCCAAATCAATACTATGATCCATTGAAATTTCCTCCTTTATGTGACTATGTTATCACGGCTTGAAACAGAAGAAAAGGGCGCGTTTTCACAACGCACCCCTTTCTTTTTTGATGAATCAGCGCAGAAGCTCTCTGGAGATAATCATCTTCTGAACCTCGGAAGTGCCCTCGTAAATGGGGATAATCCGGGCGTCACGATACATACGCTCCAGGGGATAGTCACGCATATAGCCGTAGCCGCTGTGCAGCTGCAGAGCCTTATCGGCAACCTGCACGCCGATCTCAGAGGCGTAATACTTGGCGATTGCGGCAATCTTGCCAACCTTCTCACCGCGGTCCATGTCGGAAGCTGCCTCGTAAATCAGAGCGCGAGCTGCCTCAACCTTGGTGGCCATGTCAGCCAGGTACCACTGCAGGCCCTGCTTGGTGGACAGAGGCTTACCGAACTGGACACGAACCTTCAGATATTCCACAGACAGATCCAGTGCCTCCTCGGCAATACCCAGAGCCTGAGAAGCCATGCCGATACGGCCGCTGTCCAGAGCCTCCATGAAGTAGCCGAAGCCCTTGCCCTCACGGCCAACCAGGTTCTCCTTGGGAACGCGGCAGTCCTCGAAGATCAGCTCGGAAACGTCAGCTGCGCGGATGCCCAGCTTCTCCTCACGCTTACCAATGGTGAAGCCGGGAGTGCCGCGCTCAACCACGATAGCGGAGAAGCCCTTGCTGCCAGCAGAGGGATCGGTAGAAGCCAGGATGGTAACAAAGCTGCCCTCGTTGGGGCCCATGTTGGAAATGAAGCACTTGGAGCCGTTGATGACGTACTCATCGCCATCCAGAACAGCAGTGGTCTGAACGCCAGCGGCGTCAGAACCGGCAGAGGGCTCGGTCAGAGCGAAAGCGGCAATGCCGCCCTTAGCTGCGATGGGCAGGAACTTCTTCTTCAGTTCCTCAGAGCCGTGCTTCAGAATGGCCAGATATGCCATGTTGTGCACGGACATGACTTCTGCGGTAGCGGCGTCCTTGCGGGCCAGCTCCTCGACAACGATGGACTTCTCCATCATGCCCATGCCAGCTCCGCCGTACTCCTCGGGGATACCCAGTCCCATCAGGCCCATGTCGCCCATCATCTTCAGCAGAGCGGGGTCCATGCTCTCATTGCGGTCCATCTCGGCGGCACGGGGGCCGACTTCCTTCTCCGCAAACTCCTTAATCATTGCGCGGAGCATTTGCTGCTCCTTGGTATACTGTAAAGCCATTTGGCAGACCTCCTGTTAAGTAATCGCATCACACCGGGATGCGTTGTGTTTGGTTTGAACAGCTTCCCTTGAAGCGGGCTGCTTAGTCCTTTGCTGCCTTGAAGGCTTCGATCAGCATGGGAACAACCTTGAACAGGTCGTCGCAGATGCCGTAATCAGCAACCTCGAAGATGGGAGCAGCGGCGTTCTTGTTCACAGCGATGATGTTCTCAGAATCCTGCATACCTGCCTTGTGCTGGATGGCACCGGAGATACCCAGAGCGAAGTACATCTTGGGGTGAACGGTCTTGCCGGTCTGACCAACCTGGTGGTCAGCGGGCAGCCAGCCGGAGTCGATGGCAGCACGGGAGCCGCCAACAACGCCGCCCAGAACCTCAGCCAGCTCCTCAGCCAGAGCAATGCCCTTCTGGACATCCTTGCTGATACCACGGCCAACGGAGACAACCACATCAGCGCCGGTCAGGTCGACCATCTCGCGGGTCTCCTTGACGATCTCGCGGACGCGGGTCTTGAGATCCTCGTCAGCCAGAGAGAAAGCGGGGCGCTCAACCTTGACGGAAGCAGCCTTAGCCTCGTCATAGGCAGAGAGCTTCATCACGCCGGGGCGAACAGTTGCCATAGCGGGACGGAAACGGGGGCAGATGATGGTAGCCATCAGGTGGCCGCCGAATGCGGGACGGGTCATCTTCAGGTCACGGGAAACATCGTGCTTCTCGCCCTGAACCATAACGGTACCCATCTTGTCGATCTTCTCGTCGCCCAGGGTAGAGGACTTCTTCAGGAAATCCTTGTAGATGGGCATGTCCACATCCAGGTGGGTGCAGTCAGCGCACAGGCCGGTGTGCAGACGGGCTGCGCAGCGGGGTGCCAGATCGCGGCCGATGTTGGAAGCACCGAAGAGCATGATCTCGGGCTTCAGCTGCTCAACGCACTCCACGATAACCTTGGTGTAGGCGTCGGTGGTGTAGGTAGCCAGCAGAGGATTCTCGCACAGGTAGACCTTATCGGCACCGTGAGCGCCCAGCTGAGGAACCAGACCCTCGACCTTGTCGCCCAGCAGGATGCCGCACAGCTCAACACCCAGCTCGTCGGCCAGCTTGCGGCCCTCAGAGATCAGCTCCAGCGTGGTGGGCATCAGTTCGCCCTGACGCTGCTCGCAGAAAACCCACACATTCTTGAAATCAGCGATATTCGCACTGTTGAAATTTTCCATCGTCATATTCTCCTTTTGATCAGATCACATGTTTGGCGGCCAGCAGCTCAACCAGCTTGTCAGAAGTTTCCTTGCTGGTGCCTTCCAGCATCATGCCCACGCCCTTCTGGGGAGGAGTGAAGGAAGTCAGAATGTTGGTGGGAGAGCCCTTCAGGCCAATGGTGGTGGGATCGATCAGGGGATCGTTCTTCAGGGCCTCGTAGTCAAACACAGTAACGGGCTTCTCGTAGCAGTGCTTGATGCCCCAGACGTTCATGTAACGGGGCTCGTTCAGCTCCTTGATGCAGGTCAGCAGGCAGGGAGTCTGGGTCTCGACCATCATGTAGCCGTCTTCCAGCATACGCTTGCAAACCAGCTGGTTGCCTTCCTTCTGGATGTCAGCAACATAGGAGATCTGGGGCAGATCCAGCTTCTCAGCGATCTGGGGGCCGACCTGAGCGGTATCACCGTCGATAGCCTGACGGCCGCAGAAGACAACGTCCTCTTTGTCCAGACCCATCTTGTTCAGAGCAGCTGCCAGGATCTGAGAGGTTGCAAAGGTATCGGAACCGCCGAACTCACGAGCGGAAACCAGAACGCCCTCATCAGCGCCCATAGCCAGCAGCTGACGCAGCATGCCCTCTGCGGGAGGGGGACCCATGGTGACCACAACGACCTTGCAGCCGGTGGAATCCTTCAGCTTCAGAGCAGCCTCAACTGCGTTCATATCATCGGGGTTGATGATGGTCTGCATAGACGCACGGTCCAGAGTACCATCGGGATTCACAGCCACCTTACCGGAGGTATCGGGGACTTGCTTTACACAAACAATTGCTTTCATCTTTGCTTGCACTCCTTATTCTTTTTGTGCCGCCCACTCAGCGGGGGCCAAAGCTGTTTTGTGCTTTCATATAACACATTGTAGCAATAATCGTGCCAAGTATCTGATTCATCTTTATTTGTCGGAATTATCTCTCTTTTTCAGAGGTTCTGACAGTTCTGTTTTGCACCTTTTATTTATATTCACGAACTATTTTTTTTCGAATTAAATTTAGGCCCAAAATAGTGAATCATACTTGCAAAAACGATTATTACCCATTCAATTCTGGTTCACTTTGTAGCCATCAATCGGCCAGTCCCAGCTCCTTCAGGACCTCAGCAGTATGCTGACCCAGGGTGGGAGCAGGCATACCATTAACCTGGGTGGGGGTCAGGCTGAACTTCATGGGGCTTCCCACCAGGCGGATATCGCCCATAACGGGATGGTTGGACTCCACGATCATCTCCGTAGCACGGATCTGTGCATCATCAACCAGCTCAGCCACAGATTTCAGTGCACCGGCGGCCAGCTTGTTTTCACCCATGAGAGCCACCAGCTCATCCTTCTTCCACTTGCCGGTGATCTTGCCGATCTCGGGAATCAGGGCATCCAGATTCTTGATACGGGCCTCGTTGTCCACAAAGCGGGGGTCCTCAGCCAGCTCCTCAGCGCCAACCAGTCCGCAGAATTTCTTCCACTGACCCTCGGAGCTGATGGCAATGGCAATATAGCCGTCCTGTGCATCAAACGTACCCAGAGGAGCAACCTCAGTGTCTTGGTTGCCGTTCTTGGGGGTAACCGCGCCATTGATGGAGTAATCCATCACAAAGAGCTCCAACATATAGAAGAGGCAGTCCAGCATGGAAACTTCCAGATAGGTGCCCTCCCCTGTTTGCAGCTTGTTCAGCAGAGCCATGGCAATGCCGTCCAGCAGCACCACGCCGCTGTAAGAGCAGCCGAAGTCCACACCGGGCATCATGGGAGCCTCACCCCGGCGGCCGGTACGATCCATCATACCGCTCATGGCGGTGACAACCATATCGTCCACGGGATGATCCTTCAGGGGGCCGGTCTGGCCGTAGCCGGTAAGGCTGGCATAGATGACGCCGGGATTGACTGCTTTCACGTCCTTATAGCCCAGTCCCCACTTGTCCATCTGGCCGGGAGCAAAGTTCTCTACAACGATGTCGCATTTGGCGGCCAGCTCCAGCAGCTGCTTGCGGCCCTCATCCGTTCTATAATCAACACAGATACTCTTCTTGTTGCGGTTGACACCGGCAAATACGGCGCTGAATCCGTTTTTCATGGGACCGCGTGCTCTGGCGCAGTCGCCCTCGGGGGTCTCGACTTTGATGACCTCCGCGCCGAAGTCACCCAGGTTCATGGTGCAGTAGGCACCAGCCAGGCCCTCAGTCAGATCCAGTACACGGATCTCATTCAGAATACCTTCCATTTTCAAGCCTCCCCTATCAAATAACGCCACTCTCGGTGAGTTCCTTCATCCGCTCGTCCAGCTGCTCCGCGGAAACGCCCTGACGCAGCAGCGCCTGGCCGATGATCTCACGGTTGTTCTGGCCCAGCAGAGGTGCAGTGGTGAACACATCCTTCTGAGGATTTTCACCATAACGGATCACCTTGCCCACAGTCAGAACGTCGCCGATGCGCTGATCCTTCACCGTAGGCATCATATCTCTGGCCTTGATCTGCTCGGAGCCAATGGCCTCTTCCATGGTGCTGACGGGACCGGCGGGAACGCCTGCTGCAATGCAGATGTTTTCGATCTCGGTCCGGGTCTTGTCGGCAAAGAGGCTGACCAGCTGATCCCGCAGCTGCTCCAGGTAGCAGGCACGACGGCCTTCATTGGTTGCATACTTTGCATCATTGGCCCAATCCTCACGGCCAAATGCCTTGCAGAAGTTCTGCCACTGAGCATCGGTGCTGACTGCCAGCATCACATAACCGTCCTTGCAGGGCAGGATGTCATAGGGGGCAAAAGAATCATGGAGATGTCCGGTGCGGGAAGTGTTCTCACCGCAGTTCAGTGCGGCAATCTTCTCACCCATGACACTGAATACCGTCTCAAGCATGGATGCCTCTACCCGCTGACCGTGGCCGGTCTTTTTGGCGTGGTACAGTGCCATCACAATGGCCACACCCAGGTAGGTGCAGGAGAGGTGATCGCTGACGTAGCAGCCCACGCGGGAGGGCTCGTCCGCAGGATCGCCGGTTGCATCCATAATGCCCGTCTGAGCCTGAATCGCAATATCATAGGCAATGTAATTCTTCTGAGGACCGGCATTGCCGTAAGAAGAGAGCTTGCCGTAGACCAGCTTGGGGTTGATCTCAGCAAGGACCTCATAGCCAAGGCCCATCTTTTCCATGGTGCCTGCCTTGAAGTTCTCCACCAGAACGTCGGCGTCCTTCACCAGTTCCTTGAGAATCTCCTTGCCCTCGTCAGAGCGCAGGTTCAGCGTAATGCTCTTCTTGCCGCGGTCAGTGTAGCAGTGATACACACTGATGCCATCCTTGAACGGAGGATAGTCCCGAATGGAGTCGCCACTTCCCGGGCGCTCTACCTTAATGACCTCCGCTCCATAGTCAGAAAACTCCGTATCGGTGAACGGATTGATGGTGGTCAGATCCAGAACTCGGATCCCTTTGAGAGGCTGCATAGCTCACGTTCTCCTTTCATAAATCAGCAAATGCGGCAATAGAGGGACTGTGAGTCCCCCTATTGCAGGAATTTTTTACTTCGTATAGCCGGGAATCAGCAGGGCCTTCCAGTTAAACTTGTGCTTAACAGTAGGCTCACCGTTCTCATCAGGACGGCCATACTCCACATAGTTGTACTTCTCCGGAGCCTTCATGATCTTGAAGACACCCATGATCAGCAGGATCTCGATAACCATGCAGACCCAGCCAGAGAGGTTAGCCAGAATACGGGCACCGTCCACGCTGGCAACAGAGACCATGATGCTGGTCAGGAGGATCAGCACGCCGCCCAGAACGATCTTAACGAACGCACCGGCAATGGGATTCTCCTTGACCTTGTCGCCCTCATCACCGGGATGGGTGCAGGCCAGGGTGCTCATTGCAGTCAGAGAGGAGTCAGTATAAGTCACAAACGAGATCACGATTGCAACCAGATACAGACCCGTAGACAGCTTGGACAGGGGCAGAGTATCAAAGAGCTTATAGGGCAGAGTGTTGGCACCCAGCTCATACATTGCTTCGGTCAGGCTCATGCCGGTAGCGATGTCCTGATAGATAGCAGTGCCGGACAGGAAGGTCATCCACACCAGGGAGAATGCCACAGGGCCAAAGAACACAACCGTAATCACCTCACGCAGAGTACGGCCGCGGCAGATAGAGCCCATGAAGATAGGCGCAAAGCAGATGGCAGACATCCACACAGCAAAGTTGTAGTTGATCCAGTCGGGGAAGAATGCATCACCGGCAGCAACACCAGTAGCCAGAGACTGCTGGAAATAGGTGTTCAGGAACTCGCCGGTACCCTCGATGCCCAGGTTCAGCACGTAGGGCACGTTGGTGGTGCAGATCAGGAACAGAACCAGAATAATATACAGACGCATATTCAGGTCAGACAGCATACGGATACCGGAGAGAATGCCGGAAATAGAGGAAACGATGGCGGGCAGAACAAAGAGGCAGCCAATGCCGATCAGCAGAGCGGTGGTGGTCTCCCAGTTCAGCAGATACTTGGCAGCGCCGGACAGGTTGAACATACCCTGAGCCAGAGATGCGCACATTGCGCAGACGTTGACAAACAGCAGCACAGAAGAAATGGGAGTGAACCAGCGCTTGCAGCGATTTTCACCCAGAACGGGAACCAGAGTAGACACAACGCCATAGGGCTGCTTCATGTTGAAGTACACAAAGGCGAACACAACGGTGGGCAGGCCGTAAATGGCGTAGGGCTGTGCAGTCCACTGCAGGAAAATGGTAGCCATGGTCTTAACAATGGCGTGGGGGCTGTTAGGCTCCACACCCCACATGATGGGGGGCTCATTGACGTGCAGGATGGGCTGAACAATGCCCCAGTACACGCAGCCGGTAGCAATGGTGGTGCAGAGGGTAATTGCGAACCAGTTCCACTTGTTCATCATAGGCTCTGCGTCCTTACCACCCAGCTTAATCTTTCCCAGGGGAGAGAAATAGATGGCGATAATGGTCAGCACGCACATCAGAGAAACAGTACTTGCGACACCGCCCAGATAGGAAATAGATACCTTCTGAATCTTCATCAGCGTACCAACAAACTGGTCAGGAAGCAAAACGCTGACGGTCGTAATGGCGACCAGCAGGATCAATGCGGGCCATAATAGCTTATGGTTGACGCCTTCTGTTGCTTTTTTTAACATATCCCTTATCTCCTCACTTCTTATCAAACAACGCCATCTTCGTGCAGCTTCGCAATCTGCTCAGCCGTATAACCCAACTCTTCCAGAATATGGTCAGTGTCCTGGCCCAGCAGAGGAGAAGGATTCTTCAAAGCGGGAGGAGTCTTGCTCATCTTGATGGGGTTTGCCATGTTCTTATGCAGGCCGATACCGGGATCGTTGATCTCCCAGAGCATCTCGCGGGACAGGAGCTGCTCATCATTGACGATTTCGGGCACATTCTGCACAGAGCCGCCGGCCACGTCAGCAGCGGTAATGACTGCATCGGCCTCGGCACGGGTCTTGTCAGCAAAGAAGGGCTTCAGCTCTGCCATCAGGGCATCATAGTTGGCAAGGCGGGCCTCGTTGGTGGCGAAGCGGGCATCTGCTGCCAGAGCGGGCTTGCCAATGGCGTTAGCCAGCTTGCCAAAGTCCTCGTCAGTGGTCACAGCAACGGTGTACAGGCCATCGGTGCAAGTGAACACATCATAGGGAGCGAAGAAGGCATTACGGGTGCCCATGCGGTGCAGATCCTGATTCAGCACAGACTTGGAGAGAATGGCGTTCTCCTCAATGCCAAACAGAGCATCCAGCATGGCGATGTTCAGGTTCTGGCCCTCGCCGGTCTTGAGCTTGTGCAGGTAAGCCATGAGGATACCGTTGCACAGCAGCAGGCCGGTGTAGCTGTCGCCGATACCGGGGCCCACGCGGCAGGGATCACCATCGGGATAACCGGTGATATCCATGATGCCGCACATAGACTGAACCACGTTATCATAGGCAGCCAGCTTCTTGTAGGGGCCGGTCTGGCCAAAGCCGGACAGAGAAGCAAAGATGATGCCGGGGTTGATCTCCTTCAGTGCCTCATAGTCATAGGTGGTCATGGGCTTCTCATAAGCGCTGTAGATACCGCCGATGCTCATGTAACGGGGGTTGTTCAGCTCCTTGATGCAGGTCAGCAGGCAGGGAGTCTGGACCTTGATGGTCATGTAGCCGTCCTCCAGCATACGCTTGACGGTGACATTGTCGCCATCCTTCTGGATGTCGGCAACGTAGGTGACCTGAGGCAGATTCAGCTTCTCAGCGATC
>RCNI01002009.1_pt1 | contig 10290 bp, 11 predicted proteins | sample 2041151 | NCBI WGS metagenome assembly RCNI01 (sample SAMN09708214, study PRJNA481090) | feces metagenome | isolation source: feces | place: Antarctica: Albino Rookery
TTATATTATTATTTATATTAGGCAACACTTCCATTAAGTAAGCCTTATAATTTAAAAATAGTTTAGCATTTTCATACTTCCAACTTATTTCAGCACTATTAATATACACATTATCCAATTCCACTTTTACAAAGGGTGCTTTAGATAAGTCATAATTACGTTGACTATAATACCTACTTGATAAAATAACGTCATGTGCTTCTATAGAGAAAGAACCACCAGAGTTATTAAAATTTGCTATTTCTGTATCAACTAACTTTATAAGCTTATAATAGTGGTCAAATCTATCCCCTTTATCTAATTCTAGTTCTGGAGTAGAAACCTTGTAATATGGGGCTGATTTAGTGGCTAAACGTGAATATAATTCTTTCTTAGCATATAAAATTAAAGGATATACTTGTTTTTGGTGAATGTCCTTTAATGTTGCAGTAGGGTCTACAAAATTTAGGGCATACTCTAGTATATCCATTAAGCTTTCTTCACTTGGATTAAATTCTGGGTCATATAAAATATTAGGGTCTTGTCCTATGACAGACCCTCTTAAAAATTCAATAATTGATTTACTATCCAATTTATTCACCTCTTATAGTGGTGCTAATAAACCTGCGTCTTTTAAAATGTTCTTAACATTCTCTGGTACATTATAATGCTTACCTGCCTTAAAAGCGTACCAGTTTCCACCTATGTTACAACGGTGGTCTTCTATTAGCACTATTTTTACATTTTTAATAACGGGTTTTTCCTCTTTGTGTTCTATTATAACTTCCTCTTTTTCGTCTTCACGAATTTGGTTTATTTTTTCCATTGTTTCGTCTGAAACTACTTTTACTTCTTCCTCTTCAATTTTAGGTTCGTCAGTAACTAAAATTACGTCCTCTTCTTTTACATTTTTAGCTTTTGCCATTTATAATTCCTCCAATTCATTTTTAAAATATTAAAGGGTAGGGTAACTAATATCCCTACCCTTGAAAGGTGTTTCAATAATGGTTATATAGATAGTTTTAATTAAGATTATGCAGTTTCAATAACTACACCATGTTCTGGGTGTAATAATCCAGTACCCCAGATAGAATACCATGCTAATCCATGTTCTCTTCCGAAGTCGATAACTCCGTTGTCTCTTAATTCAACTGGTAAAGACCATGCTATTCCGTAGTAATCTGCTCCAAAGATACATGATTGATATACGTTAACTTGGTTACTTGATTGTCCTTTCTTAAGGTCTACTTTGTAACCGAAGTCGTCTTCTGAACAAGCACCATTACACATGATAGTAGTTTCAATAAATCTTGTATCATCTATCTTACCTATTTCTCCTGTGAATAATTGGTCTGGCTTACCATAGTTAGAAGCATTTATCCATGCTGGGTCGTCCCTTAAATCTCTTGATTGGTGAGGGTGGATAAATGAAATATAGTAGTCACCATTTATTTTAGGTGCATTGTTAGTAGCTAAAATTTCGATTCCGTCTTTAACTGCTGATACTTTAAAAGTACAGTCCTCTGTTAATTCAGTTCTTGCTGATACTTTAGAACCGTCTTTCTTTCTAGCGTAAATTACGTTAGTTCCACTTAATGCTGTATCTCTTAACTCACAATCTAAAACTAGAGCCATATCTCTTGATAATAGAGTTGTAGCAGAAGCCATGATATTGTCAAATGAACTTTGTAAAAGTAATTCTGAAACAGCTATTGCGTTTCCTCTTTCACCTACAGTTATTTGTTTCATGCTTGAACTTAAAGCTTGAGTAGTCATTTTAGTTCCTTCTTTTAATTTTCCACCTAGCTTTAAGTTGTTGTAAGTCATCATTGAGATTGTTAATCCCGGTGTTACTCCTAGTTCAGTTTTTTCAGTAGCGAATTGTAAAAATTTCATTACTGGTAACGCTTTGAATTCTATCTCCTTTGAATATACTGTTCTTATTGCGTCACTTAATTGAACTTGACCACTATTACTAGTATTAGTAGCTGTTGACATTTGTGAACCTTCTGCAAATACATTTAAAAATGCAAAAAGTCCTTTCTTTCCCTTTACGTTTTTGATTTTCACTATATATTCCTCCTAAAAATTTATTAATGTAGACCTAGTTTTGCTCTAAGTTGCTTATACTCTGGGCTTCTTGGGTCTAAATTTGCTAAGTCCTCATAGCTAAAGTCTTTGTTTTGGAACTTAGTTGCACTTGGATTTACTGGTGGAACATACGTATGTCCTAAAATTTGCTTCTTCATAGCTTCAAATCTTTCCTTAGAGACTTTTATAGCTTCGTCGATTTCTTCTTTAGTATTACCAGTTACTAGTTCTGGAATTATTGTGTCCTTGTTTGCATTTAATTGAGACTCTCTATAAAGTTTTACTTCATATTCTCCTTCTAGTTCTGATTTTATTTGTTCTCTTAAAGCATTTTCGTCTATGGCGTTCTTTTCGTAGTCTTCTACTTTTTTATTCGCCTTATTCAATTCTGCTTGTAGATTTTTTATAACTTCATTGTCAGTTTGTTTTCCTGTAGCTTTTAGATTTTTAACTTCTTCTTCTAAATTTGCTACTTTAACAATTAAGTTATTATTCTTTTCGACTAATGTTGCCTTTTCTGTTTCTAATGCTTTTATTTTAGGATATAATTTATCTTTTTCCTCTTTTCTTGCTCGTGATATTAAATCTTCATAATTTAATGTGCTTGTTATATTTTGCGTTTGTTGTTGATTTTGTTGTGTTCCACTATTACCTGTACCACTAGGTTCTTGTGTTTGGTTTGGGTCATTTGCTCCATTTGGTTCTTCTGCAAATACCTTAGTTATCATTTTAAATTGATTAGCTATTTTTGTTATAAGTCCATATTTTTTTCTTGTCATTTTTTCTACCTCCACATTACTAAGTATTCATTGATTTTTCAATTATTATATTACCATAAGAGAATTTATGTGTCACCCTCTTACATAAAATATTTACTTTTATATACTATTAGCCTACATTTTTACCTGTTATCTCTTTGCGAACTTGCTCGATTGGTGTTTGACCATTCTTTTCACCACTATTTAAAGTTTTGTTTTTTCCGTCATTGTTTTTAAATTTAGGGTCATTATCATTAGGTGTTTTGTGTTGTTCTCTGTCATAAGGTATATTTCCTTCTAAATTGGCTAAGACTGGATTAAGAGTTTTGTTAAGTTCATACTGCTTCTCTGCGTCCTCTTTCTTCTCTGTATCTATTGTCTCTAAAGTGTCCTCTGGGTCTTCTTTACCTAGTCTCTTCATAGCACCTATTTTTGACTCTATTCCTAATCTCATTTCTGTTTCGATTTCTTGTAACTCAATTAATGTATCTTTAGGTAAGTTGTCTGGTATTATTATTTCTGTATTATAGAAGTCCTTATTTGATAAGTCTTCTGGCTTCTTTATTAAGTTCTCTTCTAGTGCCATAAGTAATATTAGTTTATTAGCATATTCAAGACCATACTTAGTCTCTGACTTTTTAATCTTATTTCTTTCTATTAGTGGCATATTAACAAATTGTAATGCTACACCACTTGTATTACTTATAGCTTGTTCTCCACCTAATGCACCTCTAGGTACTCCACCTATATCATGCATAGCACTTTTTAGGTCATTAATATAATCAGTACTTGCTCCTAAATCGCCATTTAGTTCTAGGTTTTGTACTTTGGCGTCTTTTGGTAGACCACCCCACACTTTATTTGCTCCTTTTTCAAGTTGTGTTACTTTTGCTCCGAATACAACTGTTATAGGGGCAGAGTGATAATCTATTATTTCAGATACGTCCGATTTTTTTAAGTTTAATTCTGTATTTAGTGGTATTAGGTCTTCTAAATCTCCTACTCCGTCGCTTCTTCCTGCTATAGGGTAGTTCTTAACTTGAACAAAGGGTATTACTTTATATTTGTTAGGTATATTTAATAGTTCTTCTTTTCCTTTTGTTATAACTATTTGGTCTCTAGTCCACTCTTGTTTGTATATTACTTTTTGCAATGAAGTCTTCCTTAAGATTAAACTGTGTTTCTCTTCTTCTACTGGATAAGCTATTGTTACCTTAGTTAATTTAGATTTATCATAGTCGTCGTATTCTGGGAATACTATACTAGTTGGTATTACTGTTACTCTTATTCTTCCTTTTGGGTATTCGTCAAAAGGGTCGTCCAGTTCTTTAGGTGAATAATATCTTACTTGTAACCAACCGTCACCTGTTATTGATTTAGATTGACCTAATTCTATACATAGAGACTCTTTTTTACTATCGTCCCATACTTCATTTAGGAAATCTAAATGTGTAGGCTGTCCTTCTGGGTACTTTTCTAAAATGTCATTATCTACATTTATTGAGAACGCTCCACCTAGTTCAAATGATACAAACTTGTTTACAAAAGGTCTACAATAGTTCTCTGTTATTTGTGGCTTATCTGTTGGTGGTATGTCTTCCCAATGATAACCTTCATAAAAGTTCCATGCTCTTTTAATTTTGTCTAGTTTATCTACTTGTTCTTGTGATAATTCTCCTTGCATTGTTAACATGGATAAATTACACACATTATAAATACTACTATCTCCACTTATTCTTCTGTTGAAGTCCATGTGTTACCTCCTTCTAGCTGTTAAGCTATTTCTCTTTTTATAATAACCTTTAAAGGGTTGCTTTTCAAGAAATGGATTTTTATTTTCTGTTTTAGCTATAGTAGTTTGCCCTGGAGTTCTTGTTGCCCATAAAGCTAACGCCCAACTATCTGGATAGTCGTCGTGAGCCCCTTTCTCAGGTGGGTGTGCTACTACTAAATTAGAGCCTCTATAATCTTTTTGTAAATCTGCTAACTGTTGTAAAAACTTTTTATATTCTTTATCATTTTGTACTGTTGGGGCGTTTGGGTATTTTGCTCTTCCAGATTTTATTTCTGTATCTACATATTTGTACAAATCAGATTTACTCCTAGAACCAAAGACAAAGCTTTCCACTTCATATGGTAAATTGGCTCTTAATCTATCTGCAACAGAACTTTCTCTTGTTGCGTCTACAACTATTCTTCCAATTCTAAAATGACTTAGATAATCTATTATTTCATAATATTGGTCTTCATAGTTATCTCCCTGTAATTCTAACCAGTCTTTTATTATGGTTTTGTATGCTATATATGTTTCCACTTCTCCAGTGTCTTCACTTTGTTTTTCTTCACTTATAACTGGATTGTCCCAATCAACTTCTACTATAGTAATAACTGTTGAGTCGTCTTTTCCACCTAAATCAATTCCTGCTACGTGAGTATTGGAAAAGTCAGATATACACCTTGTAGCTAAAGGTTCAGAGTTATTCTCTTCAAATTTATTAATTTCAATAAACATACCTCTTTCTAATATCCACTTTAGGTTGTATGCCATTTGGAATTCGTCGGAGTTTTCTCCTAATCTGTACATTTCTTTCATTACGTACTTTTCATAGCTAGGGTTGTATTTCATTACCACTTCATAATTATATTCAAAGTGATTTCTTATAGGTAATTTACCATTCTCATAATCTCTCTTATTTCTTTGTATAGCTTCATAGAAGTCTCCCTTGAAAGTTGTTGCTGTTCCTATTTTTGCAATAGTAGCATTATACGCCGCGCCCATAGGGTGTATAGACTTCCTAATTTTATAGTTGGATATATCTTGACATTCCTCACAAATAATAAACTTGAAAGACTCACCCTCAATGTTAGAACCTTCCGAAGCTGATAATGAGGTAGCAAAAGAACCATTGGATAAGGCTACTGTTTGTCCGTTTGAGGTACTAAAGAAGTATCCAAAGTCGGGGTCTTCTAGTACTGCTAATGCTGACTTACATTGTAACCTCTTTTTCATTCTATTATAAGTTATTTGAGATTGTCTTTGAGAAGGAGCAAATATACCAACCCACAATCCGTCTTTAAATCTACTTAATCTCTTATCATTTGCAAACATAGGCATATTAGCAAGTTTAGGTAGTATTATCATCATACCACCAACTGTTGTAGCTACTGTTTCTGATTTACCAGACTGTCTACTAAATAGTGCTGTTATTTCAGAACCTTCGTCATCAACTACTGACCTTATAAGTCTTTTTGAAAACTGCTCTTGATATGCATGAAATGTTATTCCAGAGTACAATTCACAGAAATCAAATATGAAATTAACTAAGTCTCTAGTAGACATTTTACCTGCTTCAACTGTCTTAAACTTATCAAATAATTGTTTAAGATTAAGCTTTATTCTTTTTGGGGTTTTACGTTTTATATTTTTGTATATTGATTTTAAAGATTTACCCACTAGAATAAGTGCGTTAAATTCTTTTTTACGTCTTAACAAATAAACACTCCTTTCATTAGAATAAAAAATAAGGTAAAGAGAAGTTCTCCTTACCTTATCATTATATAGTATTTAATTGTTTTATCCAACTCGGTTTGCTTTATTTTCAAGACTTTGTGCTATTGAGTTAATACTTGCACTCCATTTCCAGTCTGTTTTCCCGTTGTCTAAAAGGCAATAATCTGTATTAACTGCTTCTAAACTTTCACCATGATAATTACTCGCACCTTTAGTTAGATATTTCTCTGATAGTAACTTTGCTGTTGCCATTATGTTATCTTCCTTGCTGTCAAAAGTTGTTCCTCCACCTGTATTATATACGCCATAACCACTTAAATTATTTTCATAGCTTGTCTTTGTTCCCCAACCACTTTCATGTGCAAATATACTTGCTAAGGCTATTGCATTAACTCCATATTTTTGTTCTGCTTTATAAAAATAGGGTGCTAAATCATGCAATTTAGTCCCCTTAAGCATTTTTGCAAGGTGATAGGCTGTAGCATTGCTACTAGCCTTCACATTGTTTGGATTATATTTTACCTTTGCGTTCATTTGATTTATCATTTTTTGTAGAGAGTCTCTTTCTTGTGTGAGAGAATTTATAGTGTCTCCTGCTTCATGGTACTTTTTAAGAACAAACTCTAATTTATCATTAGTGGCTTCTTCCTTAACAAGCAAATCTGCTATTTGTGTCTTTTGGTTTTCTATTGTTTGGCGTAACTGTTGTGTTTGGTGTATATAGTAGGCTGTTGTCCCACATGTAGCTACTATTATAGCTATTAGTAAACCTACTACTATACTAACTTTCTTTTTATTCATATCAAACTTCCTTTCTTATGCGTCGATATGGTCTTTCCACATACATTGTTCTATGTCTTTGTCTTGTCTAAAACGTAGGAAACGTGGGTGTCTTAGTTTTCCTGTCTTAGTGAATATTTCATTACAAAGTACTTCCATAACTATATAAGTTGGTCTTTCTTTAGTAAGCTGTTCTCTAAGTTCGTCATTTATTCCACCACATTCACCAACAACTAAATACATATCGTCGGCACAATTTGGTTTATAAATTTCTCCTTTAGTTTTATTAGCTTTCTCCCATGATTTTAACTCAATAGGTGTAACTTTAACACCAAACTTTATAGTTCCTATTTGGTCTAGGGCATAATACTTAGTACAAGGTAATAATCCCTCGTCTTCTGCGTCACTCATAGTTAAATCTTTTACTACTATTCTGCTGTCGTCTTCTGCGTCATACCAGAAAGACCATACTGCGTCGGGATTTAATCTTTCTTTACCTGTATAGTCTCTTGTAGGTTCAACATAGTCTAAAACAACTACGTCCCTAGTTATAAACTTCTTATACTTAGTATATTCTCTACCCCTCTTTTGATAATACTTTCCGTTTTTAGGTTTAAGCATTATACCTTCGCCACCTGTAGCAACTATATACTCATAGTAAGCTTTTTTACTTACTAATATATATAAAGCTTGGTCTTCAACTAAATAGTCCTTTGCTTCAAGCATAGGTAACATTTCCTTGTATAAAGTTGGGTACTTCTCTTTGAAAGCTTCCGTATCATCTAAGGCTTCCACTAGTAATGGTTGAGTGTCTATTTCTGTTGTATCATCAAACCAATCAACTTCGTCAATATAAGGGCATTTTATTTCGTTTAAGTATCTTTTTAGGTATCTTTTACGCTCAATTAAAGGTAAATTACCTAAATATATACCCTTATAGTATATTATATCAAATGCGTTCAAATGTACTAATCCTAGTTCAAGTTGTCTTGCTACTGCTTCTTCCCAATTACAGTTCATTACGGAAGAAACTTCTTTAAAGGTTTGTCTAGGAATAAATAATTCTCCATCTAGTACAGTAATCTCTTCATTAGGATATTCAAAATCCCTTAAATGAGGTAAATTATTTGTATTCTCTGAATAGTAATCTGTCTTTTTAGATACTCTTCTACTAAATAATCTTCCCCATTTATTATTACAGAATAATATTCCCCTTACTCCGTCTAGTTTCTTTTCAGCTACATAATCTTTACTACATAGCATTTTATTTAGTTCGTCTTCATTCAAGTATTCCTTAGCTGTCATAGGTTCTATCGGAAAAACACCACTATCTAAATAGTCTTCTAATCCGTATAGGTCTGTAAACTTAGGTTGTAATACTTCTCCTGTTGCTGTGTCTACTATGTCTAAAATTTTGGGCTTTTTGTTTTTGTAATCATAAAATATTTTATAAGGTGTCATTTAATTTCCTCTCTTTCTTTTAGTATACAAGCTTATTATATAAAAAGAAAGTGAGTACGTCAAATACTCACTTTCAATGCTTCATTTATTTAAAATATTCCTTCTTAACACATAATTGTGGATTGTGTTCATGATAATTAACTTCTTGACCATACTTAACAAAGTCTTTGGCACTTATTGTATATACTTTTTTAGTTGGTTCTTCTATTATTTTAATAGTTGCTTCCCAAGGAACTAAATAATTAGTTATAAATTTCTTATCTATTCCCCATGCGTTGTATTTTCTTAATAGGTGCTTAGTTTTATGTCTATTAGTAGTAAAGACTTTCTTTTCAGTATCATACGACCCTATAATTCTTTTACTTCCGTCTTTCTCGGTAAGTCTAATTTTCTGTATCATTAATAATTTCCCCGTCTGATAACATAACGTCTATTAAATTGTGTAAGTCGTCTATTGTTCCATTATTTTTGATTATATAATCAACTGGAAATCCGTCAAGTTGTGACTCACTCTTATATACGTCAAAGCTTTCTTTAGGGTCGCACATTTCAGCTACTGTAACATGTCTTTCTACTCTCAAAGTAATAACTTCCACTTTTGGGTCAGCTAAATTGGAGTAAAAGTCATAAGTACTTTCATATCTCCAATCTGGCACTAGTACAGTCAATTTATTTATATCTATTTCTTGTTGTTCAGCTATAGTATGAATTAATTCTACACTTTTCTTCTCCCAGAAGTAGGGGTCAAAATTATATCCTGTGTTAGTTATATCTACAAGTAATTGTCTACCTTTTAGGTCTTTTTCTCCGTCCCAATCATAGAATTGGTATGCTTCTTCTTTTACTGCTCTTGCATTGGGTAGAACTATAGTTCCAACACCTAGTTTTTCATATAAGTAATTGGCTGTTGTATCTTTTCCACTACCTTTACGTCCATTTATTAGTACTACTTTCATTACTTTATCACTTCCCAGTCTTCTGCAAATAAATCCCCTAGACTTGGTATCCAAGCAACTAGTCTATCTTGTGCATTTTTTAATACTAAAATATCTACTTCTGCAAAGTCTCCTACTACAGAGGGTTCTACTTTCCAACACCTACTGTCTATTTTCTTTACCCATTGGTTTGCTCCATTCCAACCTTTTCTACATGCTTTTTCTCCTGCTTTTATATGTGGTAATATCTCTTCAAATTTCATTGTTAATCCTCCTTAATCTTATTGTTTATTTCAAATTTTAGCACGGGGCAATTATCAACTGTGGCAACTTCCCAGTCTGCTGATAATACATTACCTAGTGTATATAAAAGGTCTGTTGTTTTTCTTATTTCTATGATTTTTCCGTCATGGCAGTGCATAAAAATTTTATCTGTTTTCTTATCATATTTCCAATATCCACTCCAATGTTTTCTTTTTAAAGGAACTTCCTTTTTTAAATCTTTTATACTTAATACTTTAGGATTAAAAGCTTCATTTACTAATATATCCCCATGTGTGAAATGAACTATTTTTATTTCATTAAGCGATGGCAATATATCACTTTTGTTGCTCGCTCTATGTAAGAGAGAAAATGGTACCTCTTATTTCATCGAGCGCAAAGGTGTCACACCGCCAGATAATAGTCAGCTGCGCTGACGGCTATATAAGTTGCCACCCAACTATCCGCGAAATGCCTCCACGGGCAGCCGTGGGGTTATTTGCGCATAGATTCC
>RCNI01002010.1_pt1 | contig 10285 bp, 8 predicted proteins | sample 2041151 | NCBI WGS metagenome assembly RCNI01 (sample SAMN09708214, study PRJNA481090) | feces metagenome | isolation source: feces | place: Antarctica: Albino Rookery
GCTTACGGCAAGGGTCTGGTAACGGGTTTCCACGGGCTTTGTATTGGGAGCAGAGTGCGTTAAAATACGGACAAGACCCCGATTGGCATCCTTCTGCAAGAATCCGCCCAGAACAGCGGCAGGCGGCTGTGGACGGCCAAAGGTCACGCAGAGATAACGCTTTTTGAACGCACGATCGCGAATCAGATGGGTTAATAAACTCTCAGCCTGTGCAGAACGGGCTACCAGCACAAGACCGCTGGTTCCGGTATCCAGCCGATGACAGAGCGCAGGAGCAAAATCACGCCCGGGCTTGTAGTCCCCGGAATTATACAGTGCTAAATGCACTCGATCAATAAGCGAATCGTGTCGGGGATCATCCATGATCGGTACACCGGCAGGTTTGTTTGCAATCAGCAAATGCTCATCCTGGTAAACAATCTCGGCAGGGGCGCGTGCAGCCAGAAAAGCGGAACCATCCGGAACGATGCCCAGCTGATCGTCCGGAAAGAACAGCTTGATTTCATCGCCGACGTTTACGCGGGTAGACAAGGGCTGCTTCTTACCGTTCAGCTTGATTTTGTTTTCCCGCAGCCCCTTGTTAAGCCGTCCCATGGTCAGACTGGGAAACTGCTCCATCAAATATTTATCCAGCCGGACAGGTTTAAGCGCTTTTACAGTTAAAATTTTCAAGAAACTACCTCCAGATCTTGGTCAACCAGAATACTGGCATCGGGAATATCCAGGGTTATCATCAGCCACCCGGCATCCCGGTCATCAATGTTCAAAATGGAATATTCGACTTCCGCTGCCTTCAAAGCGCGAGCGTTTTCCAACTTGCGGCGCGTGTAGGAGCAATCTGGCAGTATAATGGTGCAGTTCACTTTATCATTCCATTCTTCGGTGAGGGCGCGGAACAATACACCGTGCATCCAGTTGTCGCTGTTATAAGGCGGCAAATGCAGCGGAAAATCTTCGCTGAAAGATACGGCGTCCTTTCCGGTATAGTGCATTCCGGGGGCGATCAAATACCAGTGCTCGTCCAAGCGGGCACAGTAAACAGCGTCCTGCGGCAAACAATCCGCAAGCTGCAGGAAAAGAGCCTCATCCTGAATCAGATACAGACAATCTGCATCGTATTTGCCTTCGGTCAGCTGTGCAATGATCTCCTGACGCTGAGTTTCCAGTTGTTTTTCATTGAAACGGGCTGCAAAGGGATCATTGGTCGTCATGCCATGATCGGTGGCATAGAGCGCCAGATGCAGTGGATCATACTGTAAACTGTCCAAAGATACGACGTGCTGATAATGCTCTGCGGCCTGCTGCCAAAAATCACTTGTCATTTGGGTGGGGAATGCGGCCTGATAATCGCTGAACAGATTATGGCGCTGCATAAGAGCAGGGGAGATGTCTGTTATCTGCACAGCGGCCAAAAGAACCAGAACAACCAATGCCTTGCGGCCGTGAAATACACGCGCACAGAACAGGATGCAGAAAAGCATCAGCAAATAATAAACCGGCCAGAACATCCGGCCGCTGGCTCTGAAAATTGTACACAGCCGAACCAGACTATGGGGCAGCGGCAATTTAAAGAGAATCGCACCATTGGCGGTAACAATATTGCTTATGGCAAATACGGTCAGAATGACGCAGATCAGGCATAAAGCCCAGTGCCGCTTTGCACATTGCACAAGCGGAACAATCTGCCGCTTTACTGCAATGCAGATCATTGCTGCTGCAAAACTAAGCAATACGCCAAGCCCCAGGTAAGCAAAGGAATCATAGTTGCCAAGAACCTGATTCTGCACGGGCAGAGCAAGGCTCCATTCGGTGTCGAATCGGCTGACGGGGTTCCACAGAGCGTTCAGATTCATACCAAAGTAGCCGTATTCGACAACACTGCCGCCTTCAGCGGTTCCGGTGAACAGCCCGAATAGGGCACCTACGCCGACTGCAGCAGCCAGATTCGCTGCCAAATAACATAGAGGACCACCCCATTTGCGGTTGCGCACGGCATATTCCAGTAGCAGCGCAAAGGTGACAGCGAAGGTCATGGGTACAAAATAGGGATGCAGTGTAATGGTCAGGATATTGATGAAGAACAGACCTTTGTAGAAAAAACGGTTCTGGCGGTGGCTTAGAACATAATAATAGAGAGCGGCCAGAATCAAAAAATGTGCCGCAAGGCTGGTATGACGAAAAGCACGTTCAATTAAAATGGGACTGAATACCAGCGGAAGGCTGCCCAGCAAGGCGGCGGGAGCATCGAGAAACAAACTGAGCAAGAGCGCTGCAAATCCACCTTGCAGGACAAAGCAAAGAAACGTGTAGATGCCAAAATACTGAAAAACTGCGGGAAGGCATGCACTGAACAGCCGAAAAACGGCTGCAAGCAAGGGAATCGAGTCCGTATACAGAATGCTGATGCCATGCGGCCAGTTGATTCCCTGAGCAATGCACAGCGGAAGGGTCAATGGAGACTGTCGGTAGAAGAGCCAGCCGGCATAATGCTGCTGGATATCCTGCTCAACAAAACCACCCCGCAGCCAAACATCGTTTGTTGGATTCAGCGGAGCAAAACCGTAAATCAGCAGAAAAGCCAGTGCACCGATCAGGCCGCCCAGCAGGAATATTTGGCCTTTATTGAGAGTAAAGCGCCTGTTTTCAGACAGCATTGGTACAAGGTACCTCCTTGAAAAGATGTTTTTCTTATTATAGTCAAGTCAACGCCAAATTGCAATTTTATGCGCTGAGATCAGAAGTTTATAAAAACACGTCATTGACATCGAGGCGTTGCTGTTGTATGATAAAAATATGCCGCTGTGGCGGAGCAGGCAGACGCAAGGGACTTAAAATCCCTCGGTAGAAATACCGTGCCGGTTCGATCCCGGCCAGCGGCACCAGAGCTCTGGAATCTGTACATACGTATGGATTCCAGAGCTTTTTTGTGTTAATGCTAAACTACGCATATGTTCTGTGTTCTGTAAATCGTCCGCGTTTGAGGAAAAATGCGGGCGTGAAAAGATCTATACTAATAAATTTAATAGTTACTTTTAAAACGGGTGCAACTGTGATAATATAAGCCAGGCAAAGGGGGAAGGGCAATGTATCAGAAAAAACTACAGGAGGATATCCGCTGTCCGCTGGAATACGGGCTGGAAATTTTTGGCGGGAAATGGAATTCCAGGGTTCTCTGTGTGCTGGCCTCAATGGATACTTTGCGATACAGTCAGATTCGCAAGGAAATGACCAATATAACCGATGCAGTATTGGCATCCACGCTGAAGCACCTGATTTCCTACGGTGTGGTAGAACGCCATTCATATGATGAAATTCCACCCCGTGTGGAATACAGCCTTACAGAAAAGGGAAAGTCAGTCATTCCGATTCTGCAAAGCATTTGTCAATGGGCAGGTGCATATCAAAAGGAAAACACCGGCAATGAGCCCAAACGGTGCGAAATGTGTGATTACAGATAACAGGAAGGTAAAAAGGAATTATAGAATGAAGGAAAAAGAAGCATTTTTACAAAGAACTGGGTGGTAGCACTGATGGCGATGGTGTGCTGCCTTTTATGGGGAAGCGCATTTCCGTGCGTAAAGATCGGATATGAACTGTTCCGGATTGCGCCCGCGGATGTCGCATCACAGATTTTATTTGCGGGTTCCAGATTTACACTGGCGGGCATTCTGACAGTTGCAATCGGAAGCGCACTCAGCCGAAAGATGCTGGTTCCGGCTGGATCTTCCTGGGGAATGGTCGTTAAATTGTCGATGTTCCAGACAGTGATTCAGTATCTGCTGTTTTATGTCGGTTTGGCCAACACCTCCGGGGTGAAAGCATCTATCATTGAAGCATCCAATGTTTTTCTGGCCATTTTGATGTCCAGTCTGGTATTCCGCTTTGAAAAACTGGGTAAAGGAAAAATCATTGGCTGCCTGCTGGGATTTGCCGGCGTGGTATTGATTAACCTTAGTGGTGCTGGAATTGACAGTTCCATGAGTTTCATGGGCGAAGGCTTCATGTTCCTTTCCACGATGTCCTATGCGCTTTCCTCGGTGCTGATTAACTTTCCTCGGTGCTGATTAAGAAGTACGGGCAGCGGGAAAACCCCGTCACACTCAGTGGCTACCAGTTTACAATGGGCGGTCTGATTATGGCGGCCGTAGGTTTTCTGATGGGCGGCCGTCTGCATGGATTTACCGCAGCGTCCACCTTGCTGCTGCTTTATATGGCAATGATTTCGGCCGTTGCATATTCGCTGTGGGGCATTTTGCTGAAGCATAATCCGGTGGGAAAGGTGGCTGTATATGGCTTCATGAACCCATTGTTTGGCGTTATTCTCAGCGCGGTTCTGCTCAGAGAACAGAATCAGGCGTTTACCCTTCGTGGATTGGTTTCTCTGATTCTGGTTTGCATCGGCATCTATATCGTCAACAAGGATTTTGCAAAAAAGCCAGCTGCGGATCAAGCAGCCCAAGCCTGATTGCTGCCTTTGTTATCTATAATACAAATACAAAATAAAGGATGGTGTATTCAATGATTACTTCTATTGCTCATATTGGCCTTACCGTTTCCAATTTGGAACGTTCGGTTGCATTTTATCAAGACGTTTTGAACATGGCTTATCAGGGGGAAATGCTGATGGGCGGCCCTGAAACAGCAGCGCTGTTCCAAAAGGAGGGCTGTCAGGCACGGGTTGCCTATTTAAAGCCTCAAAACACAGATGGACCGCTGGTAGAATTGATCCAGTTCATCAGCACGGAAGCACAGCAGCATACACCCAGCCTTTTTGAAACTTCAATTTCGGAGCTCTGCTTTGCTGTAGATGATATCGACCGCGAAACACTGCGCCTGAAAACGCTAGGGGTAAAGTTCATTTCCGAGCCCCAGACCTTCGATAGTACAAAGTATGGCTTTGGGAAAAGCCGTGCGGTGTATTTCTATGATCCCGATGGAAATATCCTCGAGTTGATTCAGCCGGCAGACTGAGCTCGAACGAACAAAAAATGGAAAGGAGATCGGCATGACACAGGATAATATCCATGTAATTGATGCAGCACAAAACAATCTGAAACACATTTCAACCCAAATTCCCAAACATCAGATTACAGTGGTCACGGGAGTGTCGGGATCGGGCAAGAGTTCCCTGGTGCTGGATACCATAGCGGCCCAGTCCCGGCGGGAATTGAATGATGCCTTCCCCAGCTTTGCACAGCGGTACCTGCCCAAATACGGCCGGCCGCGCGTGGGTCAAATTGAGAATTTGCCCACAGCGATTATGATTGATCAGAAAAAGCCTTCTGCCCATGTGCGCTCCACAGTAGGAACATATACAGATACGTATTCACTCTTGCGATTGCTGTTTTCCCGTGTGGGCAGTCCGTTTGTGGGCTATTCTGATTCCTTTTCATTCAATCATCCACAGGGGCGATGCCCGCGCTGTGATGGTCTGGGCGAAGTAACGGAACTGGATGTGCATAAACTGGTAGACTTTGATAAGTGCCTGAATGACTCGGGTGTGATCCGCTATGTGGCGTTTGAGCCGGGGCAGTGGCGCTGGCTGTACTACGGCGCAAGCGGCATGTTCGATAACAATAAAAAGATCAGGGATTACACACCGGAAGAGCTGGAACTGTTCTTGTATCAGGAACCCATGAAGCTTAAAAATCCACCGCCGGATTATTATAAAACAGCAACTTATGAGGGCCTGATGTACCGTATGAATCGTATGCTGAAACGCGACGATGCAAAGGTGCATTGGAAAAAACTGGAGCCGCTTGTCAATCAGGGCATTTGTCCCGAGTGCCACGGTGCACGGCTGAATTCCAAGATTCTTTCCTGTAGAATTTGCGGAAAGAACATTGCACAGGTTACAGCAATGCCCATGCGGCAGATTCTTGCCTGGCTGGATGAAATTACAGATCCCATTGCCGTGGATATGGTCGATGCACTGCGCAGCCGGATTCAGGCTCTTATTGACATTGGTCTGGACTATCTGACACTGGATCGGGGAATGGGTACTCTGTCCGGCGGCGAAGCCCAGCGCTGCAAAATTGCAAAGTACAATAATTCCTCGCTGTCGGATCTGCTGTATGTGCTGGACGAACCCAGCGTGGGCCTGCACAGCCATGACATTCATCGTTTAAGCGAAGCCGTGGTGAACCTGCGTGATCGCGGCAATACAGTTTTAATGGTAGAACACCATCGGGAAATGATGGAGATTGCAGACCACATTATTGATATGGGCCCCGGTGCCGGCACTCAGGGCGGTGAAATCCTGTTTGAGGGCAGCTATGCTGAATTGATGCAGAGCAATACGCGCACCGGTCAGCTTTTACGGCAGAACAGCGGATTAAAGCAATCGCTGCGAACACCGCAGGAATGGTTTAAACTGGAACATCTGAATCTGCATAATCTGAAAGATGTTTCTGTGGATCTGCCCAAGGGTCTGTTTACTGTAATTGCAGGTGTGGCCGGTTCCGGTAAGTCATCACTGATGGAAGCTTTCGCGCAAAGCAGCGGGGAACAGGTTACACTGATCAGTCAAAAGAGCATTGGAATCAGTCTGCGGTCTACACCGGCAACATACATGGGCGTAGCAGATGAAATTCGCCGTCTTTTTGCAAAAGTCAGCGGACAAAAGCTCGGCCTTTTTTCCTTTAACGGGGCAGGGGGATGCCCGGTCTGTCAGGGCAAGGGCGTTGTTATATCGGAAATGGCCTTTATGGATTCCGTCGAAACGGTATGTGAAGCCTGTGGCGGGCTGCGGTATTCGCAGGAGGCGCTGCAATATACCGTGGATGGTCTGAATATTGCCCAGGTAATGGATTTGACCGTTCGGCAGGCAATGGAGCGCTTTGCAGGAACGGTGATTGCGCAAAAGCTCAAACCATTAGCAGATGTGGGGCTGTTTTACCTGCATTTAAATCAGGCACTGTCTACGCTGTCGGGCGGTGAGCTCCAACGAATGAAACTGGCATCGTACCTGGGCAAAAAGGGGCAGATTTTGATTTTGGATGAGCCTACAGATGGTCTTCATCTGCAGGATATACAGCATATCATTGCTCTGTTTGACAGCATTGTATCCGAACGCAACTCGGTGTTCCTGATCGAACACAACCTTGAGGTGCTTAAAGCTGCGGATTACGTTGTGGAAATCGGTCCCGGCGGCGGGGATGAGGGCGGTCAAATTATTTTTGCAGGCACTCCGCGTCAGATGCTGGAATCAAAACAATCAATTACAGCACCCTATCTTGCAAAATCCCTTTCGGATAAAGAAGAGATTTGATGAAAATATATGTTTTAGGGAGGTTACTATGGATTTTCTGGAATTGGCAAAAAAGCGTTATTCCTGCCGAAAAATTTCTGATAAGAAAGTGGAGCCGGAGCTGATCGACAAGATCCTCGAGGCGGCTCTTGTTGCGCCCACTGCAATCAATACACAGCGTTTTAAGATTTGGGTTATGGATTCGCCGGAGAGCAAGGCAAATATCCACGCCGTTACCGACTACACGTTCGGTGCTCAGAATTTTATTGTATTGGGCTGCCAGAAGGATGCTTCCTGGACGCGCACCTTTGATGGACACAACTTTTCTGAGGTCGATGCTGCTACCGTTGGTACACACATGATGCTGGAACTTTATGATCTGGGTTTGGCCAGCACCTGGGTGGGCTACTTTGATGCACCCAAGCTGCAGCAGATTTATCCCCAGATGCAGGACTATGAGCTGATCGGCCTGTTTCCCTTTGGATATGCTGCTGAGGATGCACATCCGTCCAGACAGCATACGGAAACAAGAGCCAAGAGTGAAGTGGTCGAAGTACTGTAATTCGGCAGCTCCGGGTAAAAAAGCGCAGGCGCAAATCTGTTTGTACGCGCCTGCGCTTTTCCTGTCATTTGCCTTGTGCTGATCTTTAAATTGTAGTATACTATTACAGTATATCTGGACATTTTGTTCAATTCGTGGTAGAAGGCGGAGTGTATCTTTGAAAAGCATAGAATTTGCACACAATGGATATGCAGCGCAGATTGTAGCGCAGCATTATAATCGGCGTCCCCGTGCATATGTGCACGGTTATGGCTGCCAGCAAAATGTAAATGACGGCGAAAAAATTTGCGGTGTTCTGATGGATATTGGCTATGAAATCTGTCAGAATCCGGAAGAAGCCGATGTAATTCTGTTCAATACCTGTGCTGTGCGTGAGCACGCGGAACAGCGGGTATTCGGCAACATCGGCGCATTGAAGCGCCTGAAAAAAGAAAATCCCGATCTGATTATCGGCCTGTGCGGATGCATGGCACAGCAGCAGCACATTGTGGATAAGATCAAAAACAGTTATCCCTATGTAGATCTGGTGTTCGGCGTGAATGGTGTGGATCAGCTTCCGGCTCTGCTGGCAGAAAAGCTGGAGAGCCATAAGCGCATTCTCATGCAGCCTGCAGAGCGCACAGACGTTGTGGAGAATGTGCCCATTGTGCGCGGCTCGCAGTTCCGCACATGGCTGTCCATCATGTATGGCTGTGACAACTTCTGCAGCTACTGCATTGTGCCGTATGTTCGCGGCCGCGAGCGCAGCCGTGAGCCCCAGCGCATTCTGGAAGAGTTTAAGGAGCTGGTTGCAGCAGGCTACAAGGAAATCACGCTGCTGGGTCAGAACGTGAACTCTTATGGCAAGGGCCTGGATGACCCCATCGACTTCTCGGACCTTTTGAACCTGCTCTGCACGGTGCCCGGTGATTACCAGATCCGTTTTATGACCAGCCATCCCAAGGATGTCAGCCATAAGCTGATCGACACCATTGCGGCACAGCCCAAGATCTGCAAGCATTTGCATCTGCCGGTTCAGTGCGGTAATGATCGTGTCCTTGCCGAAATGAACCGCCACTATGATCTTGCGCAGTACCTGGATCTGATTCAGTACGCAAAACAAACCATTCCAGGCGTTACATTCTCCAGCGATATCATCGTCGGTTTCCCGGGTGAAACAGAAGAAGAGTTTCAGGGAACACTGGATCTGGTCAAAAAAGTGGGTTATATGCAGCTGTTTACCTTTATTTACTCCAAGCGCGAGGGTACTAAGGCTGCAAATATGCCGGATCCTGTCAGTTACAAGGAAAAAACGGATCGCATGGCCCGTCTGCTGAATCTGCAGGAGCAAATTGCAGTGGAGCTTGTACAGAATCTGGTGGGTCAGACGCAGCGTGTTCTGGTGGAAGGCCCCGGCCGTGAACCCGGTACCCTGAGCGGACGGCTGGATAACAATCTGGTTGTGGAGTTTGCTGCCGCGCCCGAGCTGGTCGGACAATATGCGCAGGTTGCGTTTACCGGCGCACGCGGCACCATTTTAACGGGAACACTTGCCAAATAAGTTTTGCAGTGCAGAACTTTCAGCAGGTTACCATATGAATCTATATAACACATAAAGGAGAAATAGAATTATGGACGCTATCGAACTCTTTAAGAAAGCCGCTATGGCAATGCAGACCGATCCCCGCTACCTGGCAATGGATGCTGCTCGCCGTGAGGCCGATGAAAACAAGGAGCTGCAGGATCTGATTGGCGAGTTCAACCTGGCCCGTATGGATCTGAACAACGAGATGAGCAAGGAAAACCGCGATGAAGAGCGCCTGAATGAGCTGAACCAGAAGGTAAGCGGCCTGTACACTCAGGCAATGGGCCATCCCGCAATGATTGCTTTCAACGAAGCTAAGGCTAAGGCCGAAAGCATGATTGCTCATATCGACGCAATCATCAACACCGCAATGAACGGCGGCGATCCCATGAGCGTTGAAGAGCCTTCTTCCTGCACTGGCAGCTGCGCTTCCTGCGGCGGTTGCCACTAATTAGGATCTGAACGCGCCGGTCAGCCCCCGCAAGGGGGCGCGGCGTGTTATCCTTTTATGAGAAATTCCCCGTAAAGGGGAGAGCTAACAAAATTCTGACAGACAAGGTGGTACGATTATGGCAGCGCTGTCTCCCATGATGCAGCAATATTTCGAGATCAAAAAGCATCATCAGGATGAGATCCTGTTCTTCCGTTTGGGAGATTTCTATGAAATGTTCTTCGATGATGCTCTTTTGGCATCCAAGGAACTGGAGCTCACGCTTACCGGGCGTGACTGCGGACAAAAAGAACGCGCTCCCATGTGCGGCGTACCGTTCCATAGCTATGAAACCTATGTAGCCCGCTTGATTGCGAAAGGCTATAAGGTTGCCATCTGTGAGCAGATGGAAGATCCCGCTTTGGCCAAGGGTCTTGTAAAGCGGGACATTGTGCGTGTGGTAACACCGGGCACCGTAAT
>RCNI01002011.1_pt1 | contig 10278 bp, 13 predicted proteins | sample 2041151 | NCBI WGS metagenome assembly RCNI01 (sample SAMN09708214, study PRJNA481090) | feces metagenome | isolation source: feces | place: Antarctica: Albino Rookery
AGAACTCCATAATAGCTTCCCTATAATATCTGTGACTTTATCATTCATCACTTCCATTATATATCCAATACTCAATGTTTAAATTATTGGATCCGCTATACATTCAATAGAGGTTATAGTTATATCAGTTATTCAATCAGTTACGTAATTTTTAACCACCTTATCTGAGATTAACCCGATTCCTTTGCATCACAATCAAAAACAATAAACAATGGAAAATAAGATTTCATTTGAATCGATGCCTCTGGCAATTACTGAGTTGATTACCAAGATTGATCGTATACAATCTGACATCAATGTATTAAAACTGCGACATACGACGCAGACTATTGAACCGATGATAGGTATTGAAGAAGCTTGCAAAATTCTGCATCGCGCAAAATCTACCGTATATGCGCTTACCCAGGCACGCAAGATACCATTTTATCAGCCGGGGAAAATGCTCCAGTTTAAGAAATCAGAGCTGATGGCTTGGATGGAAGAATCCAAACAAGAAACTTACTCTCAGTCTCAAGAGGATCTTATTGCGAAGATGGAAAGTACTGTACACCACAAACCAAGATCAAAATGTATGGGCATGAAAACGAAACGTACAGCAGTGTGATAGGTGTTTGAGAATGTAACCATTTGATAATTCAATAGATAAATGAATGTGATAGGGTAGAGGGCTGCAAAACGAAACGTACAAAAGGTTTAAGTTGGTTTAGTTTTGCTTTAAGAACGAGGCAAAGTGTTTAAGCAGGTGTTTAATGCTGCTTTGCATCAGGTTTAATTTGCTTTAATCACATGGGCGGTCAGATGGCTTTTGGGGGCTTTCTGGCCGCTTTCTTTTACACCACTGCAAACGAGCAATAACGGCGTAAAATGGGGCTTCTGGTCGTGTCGCCTGTTTGTTTTTAGGCGTCGAGTAGGGGAGTAGCGAGGCTGCAAATGTGGAAAAATACTCTTTATCGGGTGTTTAATCACCAGTTATATTGGCTTTCGGAAATGGTAGGATTGAGGTGGTAAATGGTCGGGTAGGGTAGGAGGTAAAACGGTACGTTTCGTTTGAAAAATGGGGCTTGGGTATACCGTTGCTTATCGGTATGGGCAACCTTATGACGTGGATAAAGGGTTTGCAGTGGGCGGCCATGTGGTCGCGCATTCAGGGCTTCGTTTATGCCACCCGCCTGCAAATGGCATTCATGAACCGTGAACTGATTACGGGGCAGTTAGCTTCCAACGGATTTTTAATCAATATCACCCGTGCGACGCTGGCGGTGCTTCGGTTTGCCGCAGTGGGGATATTTCAAGCCCTCAAAGGTCTGGGTGCGCTGGTTCTGTCCTTTGTCACGGGTGGAACAGCTTCGGCCACTTTTGCGGGTGTCGCCTCCGCCTCTTTTGGTGCGTTCAAGCTGGCGGCTGTTACCGCCTGCCGCGCGGTTAGTGTGGCCATCATGAACATCCCGATCATCGGGTGGATAGCCGCGGCCATTGCCGCCCTTGTCGCTCTGGGTGTTTACCTCTGGAACACGTCGGCGAAGTTCCGCGCCACCTTAAAAGGCCTCGGCGCAGCCTTTGTCGCCACGTTTAAGGGCATCTGGGACTTGGCTAAAAACGTTTTTGGTAGCATCGGCGACCTGATAAAGGCTGCTTTCTCCTTTGACGGTAAGGGCATCAAGGATGCCATAAACAGGCTTAAAGGCGGTTTTTCGGAGTTCGGCACGAATGTCGGCAAGGCGTTTAATGACGCCTATAACGCCGAAATGGCTGCCAGCAAGAAAGCGAAGGAGGCCAAAAAGAAAGGCAAACCCGACCCGAACGCGGCAGGCGGAGACGTTCCCACGGTGGACGTGCCGACTGTCACGCCGCCCGACCCGACGGGCGGCAGCCTCGGAACTGTCGGCGGCGGCAAAAGCGACGGCAGCGGTAAAATCAGGAATATAACGGTCAATGTGGACAAGCTGGTGGAGCGTTTCGAGATACACACCACCAACTTGTCCGAAGACTTGGGAAAGGTCAAGGACATGGTGGGCGAAACCCTGTTGTCCGCCCTTAACGACGTAAATTTGGCAATGTAGTATGACACCGATAAGTTTCATGTTCATAGCCGCGGGTGCGGCCACACAGGCGAAAGGGCTGCTGTACAGGATGCAACCCTCGCGCACGGGGCAAGCCCCTAATTGGGACGGCCACGGCGGCGGTATCACCCCGCACGAGGTCAGCAGCCCGATAACCGATAGAAGCTATTGGGAGGGGCGTTATGTGTTATGCGAACTGACACTGCGCAAGCAGGACGGCCAGACGCTTGTCATCAATGACGCCGTGTGTGCCATCAGCCGCTCGAAGAACATAGTTACCACGCAGATGGTCGGCATGGACGGCACGGTGAAAGAATACATCAACGAGGGCGACTACCAGATAAACATCGTTGTCGGTGTGGCCGCCGTCCGTAACGGTATCATCGTGGACGAATACCCCGAAGACGGGTTGCGTGAGCTTCGCGCCTTTTTCGACGAAAAGGCGGCCATCGACGTGCACAGCGTCTTTTTAGAGATATTCGACATCGGCAGTATCGTGATAAAGAGTTTTTCCGTATCGCAGGACACGGCGAGCAACTACCAAAGCGTGAGCATTTCGGCCATGAGCGACGGGGATTATAACGTGTACAGTACGGAGTATTAAACAGTAATTAAACGGCATTCAAACGATGTACAGGCTGACGGCAAAAATAGAAATCACAGGCGCGAAGTCTTGGCGGCTTGAAAAGGTCACGGAGGTGGAAATCACCCGCGACACCGAAAAGCTGACGGATGAATGCCGCCTGACATTGCCCAAAAAAATTAAGTGGGACGATGCGGCCGAGATACCCGTGCAGCGCGGCGACGGGGTGAAAGTGTGGCTGGGCTACGACGGGGATTTGCAGTTGGCCTTTGTGGGTTACGTGCGTGACGTGGGTTTTAAGACGCCCGTCGTCATTACCTGCGAGGACGAAATGTTCAAGTTGAAACAGATGCAGGCACAGAAGAAAGCCTACAAGAGCGTAAACCTTGAAACCCTGTTGAAAGAACAAGGCCTGAACTACCCGTTGCGCGTGATGGGTGAACAGAACCTCGGCCAGTACCGTGTCACGGCGGACACCGTGGCGTCGCTTCTCGGCCACTTACAGGAAAACGGTGTCCGCTCGTTCTTCCGCTATGAGGACGGCAGCCCCGTGCTTTATTGCGGTGTCCTGTTCGAGAGGGAGAGCCGCCCGTCGCAGGTCTTCGCCACGGGTGTGAACATCATCGACGACCAGAGCCTCGAACAGCAAAAGGCCGAAAACATGCGCCTGCGCATCAAGGCGGTCAGCCTTATGCCGAACAATAAAAAAATCAGGGTTGAAGTGGGCGACGCCGACGGCGAACACCGTACCCTCCATACCTACAACAAGCAGGAAGCGGAACTAAAAGCGTGTGCGCAGCAGGAAATCAAGCGTCTTAAACGGACGGGCTGACGGGCAGTTTCAAGACATTCGGTTACAGTCTGGTCGATAAGCTGGACGCCATCGGCATCAAGATAGACGGTGAGAAAAAAGGTGTCTATCAGGTAAAGAAAAATATAATCAAATACGGCACGGGCGGCTTCCGTCAGGAAATCACGCTCGGCAGGCGAGTAGGAGAATGAACAATATAAAAGAAACCATCAGGCAGTTGGCACAGGGCGGCCACCAGAGCGTGAGCCTTGTCTGCACGGTGGACGCCGTGGACAAGACGGCGCGCACGGTGGACTGCACGCCATTGGACGAAAGCGCGCCGCTTCTGGGCGTGAACCTGCAAGCCAATCAGGAAAGCACGTTCGGCGTGGTGACGTTCCCGAAAGTGGGTAGTTACGTGGTGGTGGGCTTTGTGGCCGACGGTGCTGCGGGGGTGGTATTGCTTACCGACGAAGTGGAGAGCGTCGAGGTGGTAATCAGTGGCGACACCGCCCGAATTTCGGCCGACAAAGACGGCGTGCGCGTGCTGATGGGCGACGATACCAGCGCGGAACTGACGAAAGAGGGCATTATCCTGAACGGCGGCAGCTTCGGCGGCACGGTCAAGGTCGAGCAGCTGACCGAACATATCAACGCCATAGAGCGGGACATCAACGACCTGAAAAACGTGTTTTCTGGGTGGGTGGCCGTCCCGCAGGACGGTGGCGCGGCTTTGTCCGCCGCCGCTGCCGCGTGGAGCGCGACCCCGCTTGAACTAACGCAGCGGGGTGACTATGAAAACGAAAAAGTGAAACACGGATGAACGGCATACTGATAGACGCGGAAAGTGGCGACCTGCTGATAGAGCGCGGCAGTGTCGTAATTGGTGACACCGACAGCCAGATTGCCGAGGGTGTCCTTGTGGCCATGCGCGGCGAGTGGAAAGAGTGGCCGTTAATCGGCGGCGAAGTGAAAAAAATGCTTGGCGGCGAGGTGGACGTCATGTGGCGGGGTCAGGTCAAAAAAATGCTGGAGGCCTGCGGGCTTGACGTCCAGAAAGTGAGCATAACGGAAGACAACATTATAACAGTGGAGTGATGGAAGTAACAGTAAAGGACAGGCAGAGCCTGCTCGACATGGCCGTGGAGACTTCGGGCAGCATGGAAGCCGCTTTCAGGCTTTCCGAAGCAAACGACGTGAGCCTGACAGATACTTTGCAGGACGGGCAGGTTCTTGACACGGTTGCCGTTGAAAATGCCGACATGGTGCGTCGTTACAGTGCGCAGAACCTGCAACCCGCCACGGCATTGAGCGCGGACGAAATGGCCGCACTCGCACAGGAGGGCATCAACTTTATGGGAATAGAAATAGATTTTATTGTAAGTTAAATAATTAGGATATGGCAAGAACTATCTCGGACATAAAAGACAGTATGACGGCCGACTTCATGCGTAATTCGGACGTTGCGCGCGCCTATGGCTTTGAAACGGAGGCTGCTTTTTCCTCGCATTTCAGCAAGGTAAGTGTCGAAAGCCTGCTGTTCTATATCGTGGCTTGTGCCACATGGGGACTTGAAAACCTTTTTGACAGGCATAAAAAGGACGTGGAGAAACGCATTGAGGCTATCATGCCGCACCGCCCGAAATGGTATAGGGACAAGGTGCTGGGCTTCATGAAAGACAAGACCCTCGTAACCGATACGGATCACTACGACACGGACGACATGAGCGAAAGCGACATTGAGGTCGCCCATGTGGTGAAATATGCGGCGGCTACTGAAAATGCCGACGCTTCCATCCTCACAATCAAGGTTGCGGGGGATGCGGAGGGTAAGCGGCAGCCGCTCGATCCCGATACGGAGGGGCAGCTTGCCGCCTACATTGCGGAAATAAAAGACGCTGGCGTGCGTGTGAACCTTGTAAACCAGACCCCTGACGCATTCAATTGCGAGGTGGACATTTATTTCGATGCGATGCTGCTTTCCGAAAACGTCGAGGCGGCCTGTCGTGAAGCCATTGCCGCCTATATTGAAAACCTGCCTTTCAACGGTGAATACACTAACATGGCACTTGTGGACTGTCTGCAAGCTATCGACGGGGTGCGCGTTGTCGAATTGCGAGGTTCTGAAACAATGGTAAGTGGTGAAAGCACCCCGACCAAGATAAATGCCCGCTATACACCCGCATCGGGCTATTTCAAAGCGGGAAACATCAAACTGAACATGACCCCGTACAAATGAGCCTCTACGAACTGAAAATAAAACGTCTGGCGTTGCTGCTGTTGCCCACGCACTACCGCAAGCCTCTGATTGCTGCCTTTGCGCAAAGCATGGTGCAGGGCGTGAATGTCGTGTACGGCAATTTCATGCGCTGGCGTCAGGACAAGCAATACAGGCTGTCGCATAACGGGCAGGTGTGCCACCTGCGCGCCGTCCTGAATGACACGTTCGATCCTGTGGAACGCCGTATTCTGGTGGAGGACGAATGGAGCGCGTCATTGCAGGGACAACGCATTTTCCAGCGCGAGCAGGAGCGGTTCATACTGATACCCTCGCGTACCACGGGAACTGCTTTCATCCTTAACCGCCGCGGCTTCGGTGGTGTGAACGGTTACGACTTCTGGGTCACAATACCCATAAGTCTGCGCGGTCAGGTGGATGAAAACCGCATGAATGCAATCGTGGACACTTACAAACTTGCTTCAAAACGTTGGACTATAAACTACAAATAAGAAGATAATGGATAAAATCACAGGTAATTACCTGACACAGGGAAATAAAGATTTTCCGTTGGACTGTGAGACGCTGGACGCCTTGCAGACCAATATCGCGCTTGTCGCCATATTGGGCAACATCGCTGGCGACAAAGTAATCCTGCGCGGCTGCGACCTTTCACAGGATGGCACGAAGCGTTCCGAGGGCTATGTATTTGTACGGACGGCGGCTTTTCCCGTTGGTGAAGTCCTGCGTTTCGAGGGTGGTGCGGTTGGCAGCGGCATGTATGTGAAACAAGAGGATATACCCGTGACGGCACAAGGGTACGATTATCCGAAAGCCTACACGAAACGGACGCTTGCCGCTGGTGTGGGCACGGAAAATTTCAAGTGGGAGGACTTTAAGAACGTGCAGACCTCTGACGCGCTTAATCAGGCTATTGCCGATCTGAAAGAAACCCTGAACGAGGAGGCGGCAAAATTTGCCCCCGCGCCGTTGGGTATCGTGCAGCTATGGGCGGGAAAAACCGAACCTGACGGTTACGCTCTTTGTGACGGGCGGCAATTAAGCCACAAGGATTATCCGGAACTGTACAAGGCTTTGGGTACGACTTTTAACAATGCTTACAGTGCCAACGGTACGCGGTACACCACCACCAGCGGCTTTTTCCGTCTTCCCGACCTGCGCGGTCGTTTTGTCGTGGGCTACCATGACAGCGATAATGACTATAAGACGAAAGGCACGGCAGGCGGTGAGAAGAAACACGCTCTTACCATTAATGAAATGCCGAGCCATACGCATACGTTCAAGGATTATTATTATCCTGAACTCAACGACGGTCAGAATTACGACATCATCGTGACGAACAACAAAATCGGATCACACAAGACGGATTATGATAACAACCACTTGTTTTATTACAAGCATGATACGGAAAACAAGGGCGGTGGTGCGCAACATGAAAACCGTCCTCCATATTATGTGCTGGCTTATATCATGCGTCTTAAATAAATTCTTACGACAATGGCAATAAGATTACGTTCAACATTAAAACAATGGTTCAAACGCGGGAAGTATCCGCTTGAAGAACAATTCACTGACTGGATAGACAGTTTCCTGCATAAGACGGAAGACAAACTGCCCCTTGCCAATGTGGATGGTCTGCCTGAACAATTAAACGCGAAATATGACTATGCGTCTGGCGTGGCTTTGGAAGAAAAGCACAATACATTGCGCATGGAGTTCGATCAACATACGGCTGCGGCCGATGAACAGTTCGAACGCATTTCGGACGACATAGAAGATCTGCAAGCTGAGGACGAACGGCAGCAGGAAGAAATCGACGCTCTGGAGGCCGAGGTGGAGAATATTCACAAGAAAGACGACGCACAGGACAAGGAAATTACCGCCCTGCATAAGACGGACAGCGACCAGCAGGCGGAAATCGACACGGCAGCTGCCAATCTGGAACACCTGCGTAAGCGTCTGCACCCGACAGCCGTTTTCGGCTCTCTGGAAAGCACGTTTTCCGCTCTGGGTGCTAATTACAGCACCTTGTGGGCTTTGGCCAACACGTTAAAAAACTTTCTTGAAGCAAATGACACCACGGACAGCACGATAAACCGCTGGCAGGAAATCGAAACCTTTTTGCAGGGCATCACCGACACCCAAACCTTGTCAGGACTTATGCAGGTACTGGAAAAAAGAATAATAAACACTTGCAAGGCCGATATGGACGGTAAGACCAAACAGTTTCAAGCAGAGCTGGAGGCTGTCAGGAAAAAACTCGACGAGTTCATAGGATTTACATATATTGATTCCGTTGAAATTCCGGCGCGTGGAGGAGATGTACGAGTAGGAGTTGTAACTACGAACAAGGAATGGGAGGTGTCATGATGGGGAGATAACGGGAATAGAATGAACCGACCGCATGCTGGGATGGTCGGAAAAAAACAGAACAATAATAAACAGAATAAGAGCAATATAACACATAAAAGTAATGGCAAAAGAAAATTGGTGCACGGTCACTCCGGGGTCCGGTAAGGGAGGAGGCGTGCTGACTGTAAGCGCACCCGGGTATAATGGTAGAATGGAACGGATGACAACCGTGACGGTGACAGCTGTCAACGGAACACGCCCATCAAAAAGTTTCACGGTTACGCAGGCTGGGGCTGGAGTTGTGCTTACATTGGATGAGAGCAAACCGGAACTGCCTAAAACAGGAGGAAAGGTTATAATAAACGGAACTTCCAACAGTGACAAACTGCATTTCCTCTGTCTGCAGAGCGGCTTTGGGTTGGTAGCCGTCCTTAAAATAGCAGGAACGCCTGACCAAACCGTGATAAATAATATACCCATACGCAAAACCGTAACCATTCCGGGAGACCCGGGGGCGAGTGGAATATATAAATTCACTCTTGAATTACAGGTGGCCCTGAACAAAATGGCGACTTCGCAAACGTTTAACATCCTTGTGGAGTCCAGTGATGAATCACTGAAGAAGCAATGTACATTTACGCTTGCACCCGGTGAGTCTTCACTGTCGATCAACTGTTCGGAGGTAAGGCTGAATAAAGAAGGAGGTGCCGCGACTTCGAATAACAACATCGTGAAGGTAACCAGCAATGACTACTGGATGGTGTCGTAGCGAAAAATCACTGGTCACCGGAGAGTGACTGTTAGAAAAGAGGGGGAAAGAAAAAGCCCCCGACCTGTTAGTAGGACGCCAATCACATACTAACACAAAGATGCGCCATATCGCACAGTCGAGGGCTTAAATGCCTTTTGACCACGATATGACGCTTTTTTTGTGTGCGGCAGTGCCGCATTGTATGTGATTGGCATTGCAAAAGTACAAAAAATAACCAGAACTCAATTTATAAACCATTAAAACATTGTTAGTATGCTGAATGAATAAAGAAAATCTGTTTGTCCTGAAACAAACCTCGTCGCTTGGCGAGCTGCTTATCAAACCCGTGGCAAAGGAACTTGCCTGCCAGATGGTGATAGAACACCACTATTCCCACAAATGGAACTTTGGCGGCTTTGGAGTGTTTAACTTCGGTATTTTCCGCGCTGAAGAACCAGACAAATGCCTCGGCGTTGCGGTTTACGGTTACATGAAGAACCCCAAAGCAAAGTTATTCCATCATCCCAACCCGAAAGCGTGGATGTGTGAGTTAAATCGTCTGTGGATTGATGATTGTCTCGGAAAGAACGCTGAAACCATACTGATTGCCGCCAGCATCAAGCTGATCCGCAAAATGGATGCAAATGTCGTGGCGATACAAAGTTTTGCCGATGGCCGTTTAGGTTGCGGAACAATTTACAAGGCGGCCAACTTCAAATATTACGGCTTTCATTACACGCGCTTTCTGCGCAATAGGCGAACGGGCGAATTTACCCATGAACAGATACTCACAAACACGACATCACCATCTGGCTACGTGCGTTCAAATGTGGCCTTTTTGCTTGGCGATTTGGAGGTGTTCGTGGTGAAAACTTACCGTTACATTTATCCTTTGTGCAAGCATTTTCAGTTTAAGACGAAAGAAAAGCCTTATCCTGAATATGACAAAGGAATGGAGCAAACAGAGTGGGAAAGAGACAAGCGTAAGATAAAGGCAAAAATCATTTGCCTGCTTGACAAGCTGGTCGCATGAAAGGTTTGCGAATGAGACAAACCGACGCAAAATAACCTCTTAATTACTATGTAAAGATAGTGATTTTCTACGAATTGAGCAAATAAAGTGCAGACAAAATGCGGTTGAAAAGCAACATTTTCCTCACTTTTTGCAGATGTTCAAAAGGCATTTAATTACCGCTTGAATGGTGATTAAATGCCTTTGCTTTGATGGGGTGAAAAAACAGTGAAAATTGTACGTTTCGTTTTCGCGATTATAGTTGCTTTCGAAAAAATCGCGCGAATTTTCGTTTTTTTTGCTATCTTCGCGCCAGATTTTTCAAGACATACCTTTTTATTCTAATCTCTACTATGGATTTCATAACTGTTATCGATTACATCGGTACTTTTGCTTTTGCCATCAGCGGTATCCGTCTGGCTTCGGCAAAGCATTTCGATTGGTTTGGTGCTTATGTGGTAGGTTTCGTGACGGCTGTCGGCGGTGGTACC
>RCNI01002012.1_pt1 | contig 10274 bp, 9 predicted proteins | sample 2041151 | NCBI WGS metagenome assembly RCNI01 (sample SAMN09708214, study PRJNA481090) | feces metagenome | isolation source: feces | place: Antarctica: Albino Rookery
CGTTGAGCTGATCACCCCCATCGCTATCGAGGAGGGCCTGCGTTTCGCTATCCGCGAGGGCGGCCGTACCGTCGGTTCCGGTGTTGTTACCGAGATCATCACCAAGTAAGTTTTCTTACAATGGCTTGAAAGAGGCGACCCCCTTTGGGCGCCTCTTTTTTTGTTCCAATGCTCTGGAACACCGCTTTTGGCGAAAGTGAATAATCCACAGCTCTTGTGGATAACTTCCTTTGGCCACTTTCCTATTGACTTTGCTTTAACGGGCTACTACAATAAAGGTGCTGTACAGGAAGCGACGCAAGCGCCGCACGTTCCTGTGCAAGTATTCTGACCGGCTGCGGTCAGCCAAAATTGGAGGATTTCCCCATGTTTCGTATCAAAACCATGAACAAGATTTCCCCTATGGGACTGAACACCTTTGACAAGGCGCTCTATCAGATCAATGAGGAGCAGAGCAGTGAGGACGCCATTCTGGTGCGTTCTGCTAAGCTCCACGACTATGTTTTCCCGGAGAGCCTGCTGGCCATTGCCCGTGCCGGCTCTGGTGTGAACAACATCCCGCTGGAACGGTGCAGCGAGCAGGGTATTGTGGTCTTTAATACCCCTGGTGCCAACGCCAATGCGGTGAAGGAACTGGTGCTGGGCGCTCTGTTGCTGGCTTCCCGTGATATCACCGGCGGTATTCGCTGGGTCCGAAGTCAGGTAGAAGATGGCACGGATGTCACCACGGTTGTGGAAAAAGGTAAGTCTGCGTTTGTGGGTCCGGAACTGATTCATAAAACACTGGGAATTATTGGACTGGGTGCCATCGGTTCCATGGTAGCTAATGTGGCACTGGCGCTGGGAATGGAAGTTTACGGTTACGACCCGTTCCTGTCTGTGGATTCTGCCCTGCGCCTGGATCGTCACGTTCATGTGGTCAAGGATCTGCGAGATCTCTTTAAGAAAGCAGACTACATCACCATGCACATTCACGCCACCGATGCCACCCGCCATATGATCAATGCCGATGCCATTTCCATGATGAAGCGCGGGGTACGGATCATCAATCTGGCCCGCGGTGAGATTGTGGACGACGATGCCATTATTCCGGCACTGGAAACGGGTCGTGTGGCTGCCTATGTCACAGATTTCCCCAATAACCGTCTGGTGCAGGCCCCTCATGTGGTGGCCATGCCGCACTTGGGCGCATCGACCCCGGAGAGCGAGCAGAACTGCGCTGTCATGGCTGCCCGGGAGTTACAGGACTATCTGGAGAACGGCAATATCCGCCGCTCCGTAAACCTGCCGGACGTGGAGATGGAGCGCAGCGGCGTGTGCCGGATGTGCATTATCCATAAAAATGTCCCGGCGATGCTGGCCAATATCACCACACTGCTGTCCCGCGACGGTGTCAATGTGGAAAACCTGAGCAATAAGTCCAAAGGCGATTACGCCTATACCATGGTGGATCTGGGAACCCAGATCGAGCAGAATATCATCGATGAGGTGATCCATCTGCCTAATGTGATCCGTGTCCGTATGATCGGTTAAAAGTTGTGGAAAATCCCCGGAAAGTACTACTTTCCGGGGATTTTTTATGTTTTGGGAAAGGCCAGATTGCCTTGAAAACCATCCGCTCCGGTGCAGATGATATCTCCGCCGATGATTTGGTCATCGCAGAGGAAAAGGTTCAGCTGGACACCGTCAGGCCGCTGGGGATAATTGCGGACTTGATAGGTCAGGCGTTCCACGATTTTTCCGGCAAAGGTGGCGAAGGGGAGTCCCATCTCGTCCTGCTGTTGTGCGTAGTCCGTCCAGTCGGCGTCCAGCGGGGACGGCAGTTGCAGGCACAGCGATTCCAAAGGCTGTGCATCTACCTGCCAGCCAAGGTCAGCCAGCCATGCCAGCCGGGCCTCGTTGTCAGCCGCCAGAATTGGTTTGGCCGGGGAAGAGGAGCAACCTGGCAGGAGGACCAGTCCCGCCATGAGCACCAGTGCGGCGGTCAAGATGATCCAGAGGGAGCAGTGGGCATCCTTGCGCTTGATAAACATTCCATCACCTCAGTGATGGATATTCCTTTTTGTAGGGAAATATGATAAAATAAAGCAATTAGGAGGCGAGAGAATGGAGCGATTGGATAAAATCATCAGTGCTACCGGAAAGAAGTCCCGGCGTGAGGTAAAGCTTTTAGTACGGCAGGGACGCATCTTGGTGAATGGCGTGCCAGCCTCTTCGCCGGACATGAAGGTGGATGCAGAGACGGCAGAGATTCTTCTGGATGGGGAAAATCTGGGTTATGAGAAGTTCACTTATGTGATGCTGCATAAACCGGCCGGAGTGCTTTCAGCGGTCGAGGACAGCCGACAGAAGACCGTACTGGACCTGCTGCCGGAGGAGCTGCAGCGCCGTGGTCTGAGCCCGGTGGGGCGATTGGACAAAGATACCGAGGGACTGCTGCTGCTGACCAATGACGGGGCTCTGACGCATCGCCTGCTGCATCCTAAATCGCACGTGGACAAGGTGTATTATGCCCGGGTAGAGGGCATACTGGAGACGGCGGATTGTGTGGCGTTTCGGGAGGGAATAACGCTCGGAGACGGCCTGGTCTGCTTGCCAGCAGAACTGGAGATTCTCACACCCAACGAGGCTTTGGTGACACTGCGTGAGGGAAAATTCCATCAGGTCAAGCGGATGCTGGCCAGCCGTGGCAAGCCGGTGGTGTACCTCAAACGGCTGCGGATGGGGCCGCTTGAACTGGATGAAAGCTTGGCACCGGGCGAGTACCGCTTGTTGACTGCGAAAGAGCAAGTATCCCTGCAATAAAGGGAAAATCAGACAAGTATAGACAGAACGCCAAAAAAATAAGAAAGAATTTTGGTGAAAAGATAAACATATACTTGCAAAATCGTGATTATGACGATATAATGAAAAAAACGAAAAGATGGATTGCACAGATTACCCATATAGGAAAAGATCGGGAGGGGCATACATGTCAGGAAGAATTTTTCAGAATGTTGTTTTGCAGTTTAAGGAAACAACGGATCGTACCATTGGCGTTATTGATGCAGAGGGTACTGTCATCGCTTGCAGCGAGCTGACCGGTATCGGCAAGAAGTGGGCCAAGTATGTGGAAGATATCGAAGCAGCCGAAGGTGCCTGTGTCATGCTGGAAGGCCGGACTTTTAAGGCACTGCCTGGCTGGGGCAACCACTTCGACTATGCAGTGTTCGCCAACGGTGATGACAGCGTGGGCCGGACGGTATGTGCTATGGCGGCCGTGGCGCTGAATTCTGCCAAGACGTACTATGAGGAGAAGCATAATAAGGGCTCCTTCATTAAGAATATCATCTCTGACAATATTCTGGTTAGTGACATTTATATGCGGGCTAAGGAGCTGCACGTGGCTGCTGAGGTGTCCCGTGCCGTGTTTGTCATCCGTCCGGCTGAGGAGCGTGGCGAGCAGGTGCCGGTGGATGTGATTCAGAACCTGTTCCCCGACCGTCAGAATGACTTCGTCATCAGTGTGGGTGAGGATGATGTGGTGCTGATCCATCAGATGCCTGACGATGCGACTTCCAAGGATATGGAGAAGATCGCACAGCAGGTGGAAGATGCACTGTCTGTGGACGAAGAGAGCCATGTCTTTGTGGGTATCGGTACCATGGCTACGCATCTGCGGGATCTGGCAAAGTCCTATAAGGAAGCACAGATCGCCATTGAAGTGGGCAAGGTGTTCGACACCGAGCGCTATATCATCAACTATGAAAATCTGGGTATCGGCCGCCTGATCTATCAGCTGCCCACCACACTGTGTGAGATGTTCCTGCAGGAAGTCTTTAAGAAGAACCCCATTGATGCGCTGGATCAGGAGACACTGTTCACCATCTATAAGTTCTTTGAGAACAATCTGAATGTGTCTGAGACGGCACGTAAGCTGTTCGTCCACCGGAATACCTTGGTCTATCGTCTGGAGAAGATCAAGAAGCTGACGGGTCTGGATCTGCGGGAGTTTGACGATGCCATTACCTTCAAGGTTGCTCTGATGGTCAAGAAGTATCTGACCAGCCGCGGGATCGATGCATAAGCAGTAAGTGAAGCAGCGATGAATTGACAAGTCACCGGAACAGTTCCTGTTCTGGTGACTTTTTTTCAATCATTTGCGGAAAATAATGGGAAAAAAGGAAAAGTTTCACAGAGAGTGTTCACTGTTTTTTCATATATTTCCTGTTGCCATTTTGTAACTTTTTATATATAATGTAATAAGACTTTCTGTAGAAAGGCTTGGATATGAAGGACGTTTTGTCCAATACGATAGATGGCAAGATCCCATAGAGGAACGAGGTATATTATGATTCGACTGACAGATGTTGAAAAGACATATGAGAATGGCACGCATGCTTTGCATGGCGTGAATTTTGAGATAGAAGACGGTGAATTTGTTTTTCTGGTGGGTCCTTCCGGCAGCGGCAAGTCGACCATCATTAAGATCCTGACGGGTGAGGTCGTTCCCTCGGCGGGCCGGGTGATGATCAATGGCTTTTCCATGCGCCGTATCTCCGAAAAGCAGATCCCCTATATGCGCCGGACCATTGGCGTGATTTTTCAGGATTTCCGCCTGATTGAAAAAAAGACGGTCCACGATAACCTGAGTCTGGCCATGCGGGCCGTGGGTGCCTCCGCCAAGGAGATTCGCAGCCGCATCCCTTATGTGCTGGATTTGGTGGGCTTGAGCGGCAAGGAGCGTCGGTATCCCTCGGAGCTTTCCGGCGGTGAGCAGCAGCGTGTGGCCATTGCCCGGGCGCTGGTGAACAACCCCAGTACCATCGTGGCCGACGAGCCGACCGGTAACCTGGACCCCAGCCGTTCTCTGGAGATTATGACGCTTCTGGAGCGCATCAATGCGCTGGGGACCACGGTGGTGGTGGTTACCCATGAGCATACGCTGGTGGATCATTTTAACAAACGCGTAATCATGCTCGACGAAGGCCTGGTCGTGGGTGACGGCGTGGGAACGTACGAGGTGAACGCATGAAACACAATTTTTCTTACTTTTTTAAAGAGGGCTTGAACAATATGCGGGCCCATGGCTTTATGTCCTTTGCAGCTGTGGGTGTCACGGTCGCCTGTCTGCTGATTATGGGTACCTTTTCTCTGGTGGCCTATAACATGAACGAGAATTTGAAGGAACTGCAGAAAGAGAACGCCGTCCTGGCTTTTGTGGACGATGATCTGTCAGAGAAAGAAGCACGGGGCCTGCAGTCCACCATTGAGAAAATCAACGGTGTGGCGGACTGTACCTTCGTTACCCGGGAAGAGGCCCGGGACAATTATGTGGCCAATTACGACGAGAATGATCTTTATTCCAATCTGGAGGCAGATATTTTCCGTCATCGGTTTGTGCTCCACATGACCGACCTGCATATGATGGATCAGGTGGTCCAGAAGCTGGAGAAGGTGGACGGTGTGGACAAGGTCCGAGCGGACGAGTCCATTTCCAACGGTTTTATTACGGTGCGTAACATCGCCGGCGTCATCAGCGCAGCCATGATTGCCGTGCTGCTGATCGTGTCCATTTTTATTATGTCCAATACCATTAAGCTGACCACCTTTGACCGGCGCGATGAAATTGCTATTATGAAGATGGTGGGTGCCACCGACAGCTTTATCTGCTGGCCGTTTGTGTATGAGGGACTGCTGCTGGGTATCGCCGGTGCGGTGATCGCCTTTGGTTTGCAGTGGCTGCTGTACAGTGCCATGGTGCAGGGCATCGAGACATCGGATACGCTGCAGCTGCTGACGATGGTTCCTTTCACTGGTATTTGGTTCCCTGTGGCACTGGTATTCCTGGCCGTGGGTATTTTTACGGGTGTAGGCGGCAGCTTGACCGTCATCCGCAAGTTCCTGCGGGTATAAGGAGGAAAGTATGCGAGATAACAAGAAAATGTTTGCCCTGCTGTTGGCAGGTGCGATGATGTTCTCCCTTGTGGTTATGCCTCCGGTGGAGGAGGCCTACGCCAGCAGTAAGGAAGAGCTGCAGCAGAACCTGGCCGATACGGAGGCGACGCTGGCAGATCTGGAAAATAAGCTGGATGCCGTCCGCAATAAGAAGGAGAAGGCGATGGATCGCAAGAGCCTGCTGGATCACCGCAGTGCCGCATTGCAGGACAAGATCGATACTGTCGAGGCACAGATTGCGGAGACCAATCGCCGTATCAAGAAGAATGAGAAGGAAGAGAAGAAAGAGTATGCCCTTTTCTGCAAGCAGGTGCGGCAGGAGGAAGAACGGGGCACGGTGACTTATTGGTCGGTGCTGTTCAAGGCCACGGGCTTTGCGGATCTCCTCAGCCGAATCGATTTTATCAATGAAATCATGGAGCATGACCAGCAGGTCATCGCAGATTTGCAGGAGCTGCGCGAAGAGCTGGCGCAGGATCGTAAGGATCTGAAGGCACAGAAGGAAGATCTGCATAGCAGCCAGAGCGAGCTGAAAGCGCAGATTGCTGAGGCGAAGGACATTGTCGATAAGCACAGCAAGACCGAAGAGGGTCTGCTGGAGATGCACAAGGCAGAGGAAGCCGAGGCCAATCGGATCACGGACAAGCTGAACAGCTTCTATGAAGAGAACGGCGGCACCGGCGGCGGTGTGGATGCCCCGCCCACCCAGTCTGGCCTGAAGGGCCTGATCTGGCCCACCAGTGCCACCCGACTGATTACCTCTCCCTACGGAAACCGTGTGTCCCCCACGCTGGGCGCCACCACATTCCACCACGGTGTGGATATCGGTGCTCCCTACGGTTCCAGCGTGTTGGCAGCCCAGTCCGGTACGGTGATCGATGCAGGCTGGAGCGGCGGCTACGGTATCTGCGTGGTGATTGCCCATGAGGAGGGTATTTCCACACTGTACGGCCATATGAGTGACTGGAACGTCAGCGTGGGCCAGAAGGTCAGCCGTGGACAGGTTATCGGTCAGTGTGGTTCTACCGGTATTTCTTCCGGACCCCATATCCACTATGAGGTTCGTGTCAACGGCAGCACCATCAATCCGCTGCCCTATCTGCCCGGATATATTCCCTACGACTGGTAAGATGAATCATCTCCACCCCTGCGTCATAAAGTGGCGCAGGGGTGATTTTTATGTGGGGAATGGTGGACTGGCAGGAGGAACGCACGGCTCCACGACTGGAACGGCGGGAGATCGACGGTGTGCCGTTTGTGGTGCTGACGGCTTCGGATTCCCGGACACGCTGGGGCAAACGGCGGTTGGATCGAGCACTGGCGGCTATGCACGGGAATGGCGTACAGCAAGTGGCTCTGCGAGGAGCACCACTCTCCGGCGAACGACTGGCCGCTTGGGGCTTGCGGACGGTGGATGTGGCTCCGCTGCGGCGGCAGCTGCTGCCGCAGCTGCTTCGTTGGACGGCAGAGGCACAGCATATCCCGCTGGAGCAGGCCTGCGTACGCCTGCGGGCAGGGGAGAGCAGTCGGGCAGTCTATGATGCGGCGGCGGTGATTGCCCGCTGTGGGCGCTATATGGCGCTGGAGACGGGACGGGGGCAGCCAGCTCTGGAGACGTGGCTTTTCCAACGTTGGGGAGTGGGCTTTTCTCCCCGTGCTGTGCTGGAGGTATGTTTTGCCGCTGTTCCTCGGGGCGATGTCCCAGCCATCCTGTTGGGGGAGCACTGTGCCCGCCAGCGGGTCTGGTGGACACAGGAGGATGGTACGGCAGCAGAAGAAGAGTTGGCGGCAATCTTTTTCCAGGCGAGAAACGAGGCTGCGGCGCATCTCCGGGTGGTCGGTGTGGAAGACTGCACTTGACATGCGAAAAGAAACTCTCTATAATGCAACATGACATATTATAATATAAGTATCGGTATACGCCTCAGGGCGGATACTTTTTTGGAAAGGAATGGACGATATGGCAAAAGTATTTAAGATGAGTCAGAAGCGGCACGATGAGCTGGAGGCAGAGCTGCAGTACAGCAAAACCACCCGTGCTGATGAGGTTGCAGAACTGATTAAGGAAGCCCGTGGCTTCGGTGACCTGTCTGAAAACAGCGAATATGATGAGGCCAAGAACGAGCAGGGCAAGCTGTATTCCCGTATTGCCGAGTTGGAGGAGATCCTGCTGCACGCCGAGATTGTGGACGAGTCTGAGATCGACTCCAATACCATTTCCATCGGCTGTACCGTGACCGTGACCAATCTGAAGACCGGCAAGAAGATGGAGCCCTATAAGATTGTCGGCTCCCAGGAGGCCGATGTTATGCACCGCGCTATTTCTGACGACTCTCCCTTTGGCAGAGCTGTGATGGGCGCAAAGGTGGGCGATGAAGTGAATGTAGAAGCCCCTATGGGCGTGATCCGTTACCGCATTGAGGCAATCGAGCGGTAAGGAAAGTGGAAAGGAGAGACTGCAAGATGGCAGAGCAGAACATGAATAAGGAGCAGCAGGAGCTTAGCGAGATCCTTCAGATCCGCCGCGATAAGCTCAAGACGCTGCAGGAAGCACATATGGACCCCTTTGAGGTAACTCATTTTGAGGTGTCCCACCATGCCCAGGAGATCAAGGACAACTTTGATGCCCTGGAGGGAACCGCAATCACCATTGCTGGCCGCTTGATGTCCAAGCGCGGTATGGGTAAGGTGTCGTTCTGCGATCTGCAGGACAAGAGTGGCCGAATCCAGCTCTATGCCCGTAAGGACGAGATGGATGAGGAGGTTTATAACCGCTTCAAGAAGTATGATATCGGTGATATCGTCGGTGTCTGCGGTGAAGTTTTCCGCACCCAGCGTGGTGAGATGAGCGTCCGCGCTAAGGATATCACGCTGCTGAGCAAGTCTCTGCGTCCGCTGCCTGAGAAGTTCCACGGTCTGACGGATAAGGAGCTGCGCTATCGTCAGCGTTATGTGGACCTGATTATGAATCCCGACTCCCGCCGGAATTTCGAGATCCGCAGCAAGTTTGTCTCCTATCTGCGTAAGTTCCTGGATGGACGCGGCTACATGGAAGTGGAGACCCCCGTGCTGAACAGCATTTCCGGTGGTGCTACGGCACGTCCCTTTGTGACCCACCACAATGCTCTGGACATTGATATGTATATGCGTATTGCCACGGAGCTGCACCTGAAGCGCCTGATTGTGGGTGGTATGGAGCGTGTGTATGAGGTGGGCCGTATCTTCCGTAATGAGGGTATGGATACCAAGCACAACCCCGAGTTTACCACGGTGGAGCTGTACCAGGCCTACACGGATTTCCACGGCATGATGGACCTCTTTGAGGATCTGCTGTCCGGCGCTGCCATGGAGATCCTGGGCACCTATGACGTGGAGTGGCTGGGTGAGAAGATTTCTCTGGCCCCCGGTTTCCGCCGTATGACCATGGCCGAGGCTGTCAAGGAGTATGTGGGTGTGGACTTCATGGCCATCAGCGATGATGCCGAGGCCGTCGCCGCTGCCAAGGCTGCCGGTGTGGACATGGATGGTAAGGAGCCCACTTGGGGTAATGCTCTGTATGAGTGCTTCGACCAGAAGGTGGAGGAGAAGATGATTCAGCCGACCTTCATCACCATGCACCCGGTGGATGTGTCTCCTCTGGCAAAGCGCAGCCCCGAGGATCCTCGTCTGACCGAGCGTTTCGAGCTGTTTATCTGCCGCAGTGAGATGGGCAATGCCTTCTCCGAGCTGAATGACCCCATCGACCAGTACCAGCGCTTTAAGAAGCAGGTGGAGCTGCGTGAGAAGGGCGACGACGAGGCTGGCATGATGGATGAGGACTTCATCATGGCTCTGGAGTACGGTATGCCTCCTACGGGCGGTCTGGGCATCGGCATTGACCGCTGCGCCATGCTGCTGTGCGGTACGGATTCCATCCGCGATGTGATCCTGTTCCCCACCATGAAGCCTCTGGATATGCCTAAGAAGGACGAGCCTGCTGCACCTGCTGCTGCCGCACCGGTGGCACCGGTTGTGGAGAAGATCGACTTCTCCAAGGTGGAGGTAGAGCCTCTGTTTGCCGATATGGTGGACTTTGATACCTTCTCTAAGTCCGACTTCCGTGCCGTTAAGGTGAAGGAATGCGAGGCTGTGAAGAAGTCCAAGAAGCTGCTGAAGTTTGTTCTGGATGACGGTACCGGTACGGACCGTGTCATCCTCAGCGGTATTCACGACACGTATGAGCCGGAAGAACTGGTTGGCAAGACGCTGATCGCTATCACCAACCTGCCTCCTCGTAAGATGATGGGCATTGATTCCTGCGGTATGATTATCTCCGCTGTCCATCACGAAGAAGGCGT
>RCNI01002014.1_pt1 | contig 10270 bp, 8 predicted proteins | sample 2041151 | NCBI WGS metagenome assembly RCNI01 (sample SAMN09708214, study PRJNA481090) | feces metagenome | isolation source: feces | place: Antarctica: Albino Rookery
AACGTAGGTGGCATTGCCGGTTCTATCGCATGGGAAAACGATTGGGACCCGGAAGATGATTTGACCTTTTCCGGTAACCGCTCGCTGAACTTCAAAGGCGAGATGCGCTCGGTGGTTTGCTCCAGCGAAAACAGTGCCCAGATTTCTGCCAAAAAGCGTCAGGTGGGCGGTATTGTAGGATTGGCTGCCTGCGGTTTGGTACGGGACTGCATCAACACCGGAAACCTGTCTGCGGAATCCGCAAAGCAGGTGGGCGGCATCGTAGGCAGCAGCAGCGGCTATCTGCGCAGCTGTTATGCAAAATGCATCCTCACTGCAAAAAGCAGCATTGGCGGTATTGCAGGCAATGCTGCAATTGCCACAGACTGCCGCAGCGTGGTCCAGATTACAGATGGCACCGAAAAGCTGGGTGCCATTCTGGGCGAACAAACCGAACCGAAACAGGAAATTGAAAATCCTATTTCCGGCAATCTGTACGTGGTCACCCAGCAGGACTGGGGCGGCATAGACGGCATCAGCTACAACGGTCTGGCCCAGTCCAAGCCGCTGGAAAGCTTTTTGCAGCTGGAAGATCTGCCGGATTCTTTCCACACGGCACAGCTGACCTTCCAGCAGGAAGACGGAATCTTCGAAACCTTAACCTTGCCGCTGGGCGGCGCACTGGACGAGCAAGACATTCCTGCTGTTTCTGCGCAGGATAAGGCCATTGGACAGTGGGACGGTCTGGAGGAAATCGACCCGGAGCACATTTACTTTGACTACTTTTTCCCTGCTGTGTATACCACAAACCGCACGACACTGCGCAGCGAGGAAGCACGAGCCGACGGCTCTGCTATCCTTCTGGTGGAAGGTGCCTTCGGCCACAGTGACAACTTTACTTTGACTGAACTGGACACCCAACCCGCACCGGACAGCGGCGAAACTCTGCTGGAAGGCTGGCAAATCCCCAGCTTTGGCGAGGACGCCTTGACCCGTCTGCGCATTGCCTGCCCGGACAATCAGGACATTGACCTGGTTCGAGTCAAGATGCTGGATTCCGCTGGAAACTGGCGTACCGCTGAAATCCAAAAAGACGGCCAGTATCTGCTTGTACCGGTTCAGCCGGAAGATACCGGTTTTTATCTGGTTAGCGTAGCTGCACAGCCTGTTTGGCTCTGGTATGTTGCAGGCGGCATTGTGCTGGTTCTGCTGCTGATTCTGGTGATGCGCAAAAAGAAGCGCAGCAGCCGCTCCAAGCAGAAGCCTGCACAAAAACCTGCTGCGGTATAATATCTGAAACGGCATCTCCGCTGATCTTACACATACAGAACCCGGCGACAGGAACTATCCTGCCGCCGGGTTTTTGTTTCCTATGCTGCAAAAAGCCGGACCGGGCTTTTCTCGATCCGGCTTTTTATGATATACGTATCAGCGCACTTGTGCAATCATCAAATGGGGCTGCGCTTTTCTTCCATGCTTTCGTGGAACTGCTCGTACATCTGACGGCGGCAGTCTGCGACGGCCAGCGTCATATCCACATAGTGTGCGTGAGGGTACTCAGGACGCAGTTCGCTTTCCCAGACCTCATTTTCCAGCTGGCGTGCCACATAGTCCCGCTTTTCTGCAACGGTGGGCAGATCTGCTACCAACTCGCCGTTTACAATATAGGGAATCAGCAGACGCTCCACCTTGGAAGGCACCAGCGTGATGCGGCGCTCGGTTGCATCCGGGTTCAGGTTTTCTACCTGAATGGGCTTGCCTGCTTCGATGACTTCATCGTCCATAGCAATCAGGTCTGCCTGGCCCTTGCCGTCTGCGTCATAGATACGCCATGCCATCTTTTTGCCGGGGATGATTGCCTTTGCAGCCGTATCAGAGCACTTCATCTTGGGGATGTAAGTACCGTCCTCGTTACGGATAGCAACCAGCTTGTAAACACCGCCGAACACGGGGTCAGAAGCAGAGGTAATCAGATTTTCGCCTACGCCGTAGGTATTGATCTTTGCGCCCTCGTAAACTTCCATTGCCAGCATCTTCTGCTCGTCCAGACCATTGGAAGCAACGATCTGGATATAATCCTTACCCACTGCGTCCAGTGCCTTGCGCAGACGCTTGGAGCCGCGTGCCAGGTCGCCGGAGTCGATACGTGCGCTCTTTACACGCTTGCCGGGATCGTTGGGGTACTTTTCGATCAGGTAATCATCCAGCTTGATCAGGTTGGGCAGGCCGCTGCCGAAAATGTTGTAGGTGTCCAGCAGCAGGCTGACAGAATCCGGGTAGGTATCTGCGAATGCCTTGAATGCCTCAAATTCAGAGGGGAAGAACTCAATAAAGCTGTGTGCAACCGTACCGCAGGCCTTTACATCGCTGCCGAAGCGCATTTCTGCCAAGCAGTTCGCAGTGCCTACACAGCCGCCCAGGATAGCTGCATAAGCGCCATCGTTACCAGCAGACTCACCCTGTGCACGGCGGGTACCAAATTCCATGACCTTGCGGGACTGCGTGGTGCCCAGACCGGTGATCTTGGTTGCCTTGGTGGCAATCAGGCTGTGGAAGTTCATCGTCTGCAGCAGGTAGGTCTCAATCAGGATTGCACCCACCATGTCGCACTCGATTCGCACCATCTGCACATTGGGGTAGCAGACGCAGCCCTCCCGCAGGGCGTACATATCACCCTTCCAGCGGTAGTCACGCAGGTAGTCGCAGAACTCCTCGCTCATACCCTTGGTACGCAGCCACTGAATATCCTGTTCATTAAAGTGATAGTTCATCAAGAAACGAGTCAGTTTGCGCTGACCGCAGCTGATGGAATAACCGCTTCCGCCAGGATTTTTGCGAAAGAACATATCAAACACCAGTCGCTTATCCTTAAAGCCATGCAGGAACAGGCAATTGGCCATGGTGAACTCATAAAAGTCCGTAACCATCGCAGGATTGTCGTAATCCTCATCAGGAATATAAGGTTCTACGGTATAATTAGCCATTTTGTTTCTCCTTCCACTGCATTACACAGATGTCTGCAAAAGCTGTCTTGACAGCTCTGCCGCTGACAAGTATACCACGATATTCTCGGTTTGTCAGCAAAAGATTTTTTCTGCCGTGGTTTCATGTGCTGCGCCCTTTTCGGAATGGCCCAAAACGACGCCGCTCGGTAAAATCTATGGGGTCCGGCCACTACGGCTGTTGCCCATTTGATTTATTATATCGCATCTGCTGCGGATTGCAAAGCAAAATACTTGTTTTTTCCGCCGCAGTTTACGGCTTGCTTAACACCCCAGCATCCGGTGGGTATCTTTCAGTGAAAGGTACTGGTCCCCCGCCAGGATAATGTGATCGGCCAAATGGATTTGGAACAGCTTCAATGCCCGTGCCAGTTCATTGGTGCTAAATAAATCCTGTTGGCTGGGCAGCACATTGCCGTCCGGATGATTATGCGCCAGCACCACACAGGCCGCACCGGCACGCAGTGCTTCGGAGGCGATTCGGCGCATACTCATGTCCACACTGCTGGCAGAGCCTTCCTCCAACCAAATGGTACGCAGCAGCTGCCGCCGATCATCCAACGCCAGCATCAGCAGTTTTTCCTGCTTTGCGCCCCGGAACAGCGGAATCAGGTAATCCGCCAGTGCCTCAGTTGTGGCAAGACGGCGACGCACCTGATTGCGGCTGGTCAGATAGTAGCGGTCGATCTCGGACAGTGTGTGCAAAAAGTGTGCTGCTGCCGGGCCCACGCCGGGCACTGTGACCAACTCCTGCTCCTCTGCTTCCAATACATCGGCAAAGCTGCCAAACCGCCTGAGCAGCGCATGGGCAATGGGGTTGGTATCCTGCCGTGGAATACAGAAAAACAGTACATATTCCAGTGCTTCATGTTCGGCCAGACTGGCCAGCCCATACTGCTTGACTCGGGCACGCATCCGGCTGCGGTGGTCGGTATGGATGGGTTTTTGCTTTGGGATTTTTGCGGGCTTTTCGGCCACCGGGGCACCTCCTGTCGTTTTTTACTTTACGAGCGTTATCTTTTATTATATACTAACTTTGACCAGATGAAAAGCATAAAGAAAGTGAGAGCACCTATGAAATCTTTTATTGCCGGGGCAAACGACGACGGTGTACGTCTTTCCCGTTTTGTACAAAGTGTTACTAAAGATCTGCCCAGCAGCCTGTTATATAAAAGTTTCCGCAACAAGCGCATCAAAGTCAACGGCAAGCGTGCACAGCCTGACTATCGGCTGGTGCAGGGGGACAAAATCGAGCTTTACATCATCGACGACTTCTTCCCTGCTGTGCCTGCCAAAGCAGCTGCAAAGGCACCCAAAAAGCCTGCTGTGCGTCAGCCCAAGGTGAACGTCATCTACGAAGATGACAACATTGCGGTTTTGTACAAGCCGGCCCACCTGCTGTGCCACAGCGACCGCACCGGTGACGCCAATCTGGTAGATGCTTTTACTGCTTATCTCACCGAAAAGGGAGAATACAACCCCAGCGCAGAAAACCGCTTTCATCCTGCCCTGTGCAACCGGCTGGACCGGGGCACCGAAGGTCTGGTGATTGCTGCCAAAAACTATGCCGCCCTGCGGGATATGAACGAAATCATCCGCACCGACCTGCTGAAAAAGGAATATTACACCATCACGGTAGGCATCCCGAAAAGCGGTCGATTCACTGCATGGTGGGAGCACGACGAAACCAAAAACAAGGTGCGCATCCATAGCCACGAGGACGCAGCTGGCAACTACAAAAAAATTATCACGGATGTAGACGTGCTGCAAACCGCCGGGCCCTTTGCCCTGTGCAAAATCGGTCTGATTACTGGGCGCACCCACCAGATCCGTGCACATCTTGCCTTTTTGGGCCGTCCTGTGCTGGGCGATATCAAATACGGCAACCGGAAAATGAACCAAAAGACGGGCACCAAAACGCAGGCATTGTGCGCTGTACGAATCAGTTTTTTGGATATCCCCGAAGAAAATGTACTCCACGACCTGACGGGCAAGGTTATCAAGCTGAAGCAGCCTGCTATTTTGGAGCAGTTTGCCGCACTGGACACCGGAGCCACCCGGTAATCGCTTTTCTACGGGCATTGCAAACAAGCCCTTGCCCTTCATTACGCTATCGAAAAAAGGCAGTCCCGTACTCACTCGGGGCTGCCTTTTTATTGTTTTGAGAACCCAGCAGATATCAGTCTTCTTCTACTGTGGCGAAATGCCGCTGGTCCAGAGCGGCTTCCACATGGGTATTCAGCCATACATACAAATCGGAAAATATCTGTTCTCGGTTGATTTCGTTCAGGATTTCGTGACGGGCGCCCTCATACAACACACAGTCCAAATCCTGAATGCCCACCTTCTGGTACAATTCGTGCACCCTGTGGACACCCTTGCCCAAATCGCCCACCGGGTCACTGCCGCCGGATACCAGCAAAATAGGCAAATCTGTGGGGATTTTGGCAGCGTTTTCTTCTTTGCAGCTGAACTGCGCCGCCTCCATCAGGCCACGGAATCCATTCAGCGTAAAGGTGAAGGTGCAGCGGGGGTCGCTGTAATATTTCTTCACCATGTCCACATCTCGTGACAGCCAACTCTTTTCCGGCACGGCACCTGTGGTATCAAAGCCCCGGTAGGACGGCCCATTGATGAGCCGCTGCACCAGTGGGCTGCGATGGTGTGCACCAAGGCAGGCTGTCATTGCACGCACCACAGAAAGGCCCATCCAGTTCTTAGCAGCCGGAATATAACCGGTACCCATAATAATGGCACCATTCAGATCCTGACCGTGCAGTGCCAGATATTTGCGCAGCATAAAAGAGCCCATACTGTGGCCCAGCATAAAATAAGGCAAACCAGAATTTTGGCCCTGCGTCTTTTTTCGCAGCTGGTGCATATCATCGACTACAACGCCGCTGGGATCTTTTTCCGCAAAATAGCCCATCTCTGCCGTGCCAGTGACCGAATAGCCATGACCCAGATGGTCATGCCCCACCACCAAAAAGCCCCGCTGGGTCAGATACTCTGCAAAGGGTGCATAGCGTTCGATATACTCCACCATGCCGTGGGTGATTTGCAGAACCGCCCGGTATTTTCCGTCATCCGGCTCCCAGCGAATAGCATGGATGGTGGTTTTTCCATCTTTGGATAAAAAGGTAAATCGGGTCGTTTTCATTGTGGTTCCTCTTTCCCATGCAAAATTTTAACACTTTTTTATTTTAGCACATTTCCCAACTCAATACAACAAAACCACATAGAACAACCTGTTTTCTGCACGTTTTCTCCCGTTTTGCGCTGTTTCGCAACATTCTTACGACTGCGCACAACCATACTCGAACCCTGCGCAAGGGTCATTCCGTTCAAACAGCAGCCTTCCGTCGCACCAGAAGCGATACCGTACCATTGCGCCCACGCTTTCCTGTACCTGCCGATGCATCCGGCCGCTGGTCGGTGCTCTGAGGTCATGGGCATGTGGCTGTAACAGGTCCACCTCCAGCCGATAGCGTCCTTGCCGCAAAGCTGCCCCCTTGCAGGACCACTTTTCGATTTTTGCGCCCCGGTAGGTTGCCAACTGATACAACTGCCCTTCGTACAAAACGGCACAGATGCATCCAGTAAAGTTTAGCTTACCCAACGGAATTTTCGCTACGGCCAGCATCACGCTGTTTTGTCCAAGCGCACGCCAGACACACTGACTCCACAAATATTCCTCTGGGAAAGATCGTCCCCGGTCGGTTTCCAGATAGCCCATCCCGCCGGAAAAGTCCCAAACCTTTCCGTTACAGGTAAGCGTTCCCTGCAAGGTATGGCACATACTGATTACACCATGGGCACATTCCATATCACCCAACAAGGCAAATGGGCCCATAATATCCCTCGGCAGCGGATGCAGCGGCCCATATCGCAGACAGCCCTGTAAGGACAGCCCTTCCGTCTGCACCTGCAAAGCCGCCCCCCGTTCGGTAAAGCAGTTTTGCCCCATCTGAACAAAGAAGTGACCTCTGCTGGCACGAAACTGCCGAACGGGTACGTCCACCCACCAGGAAGCCGCGTCTGTGATGATTTGCAGCGATGCTGTACGCACCCCTGCTTCGTTTTGATGCCAGGCCGGGATTACTGCCAGTGCCCTGCCATTCCTTGTGACAAAGCGTACATACCAGCCCTCGAAATAGGGACCTTTTCGCCGTTCTCCATGATAATATCGCTGCAACGCTGTTCCGCCTTTCACTTTGTTTTCCTAAAATATGGGCACAATGCAGCGGCTTTACACAGCGTCTGCTCAGAAAATTACCATGAAATTGCTTAATGCTGGTCCGTATCGTATACGGTAAAATCAGTTTCCTCGATTACATCCGGTCTTTGGTGCTTGATGATTTTCACCATAGTCAAGACCGTGCTCAGGTTCAAAACGCCTTCCAGCAGCAGTGTGGTGCCCAGGAAAATCATCAGCCAGGTACTGCCCTCACCCGGACGGAACATCAGCACTGTGCCGAAAACACCGGTTGCCACCGCCAAAACCAGAACCAGCCACCAGGTGTCGATGCCAAAGCGGCGAGCTTCCAGCGTGATCCGAATCTTGAACAATGCATCTGCCAGGAAGGAAAAGCCCAGCATCACGCAAAGTACATTTTTCATCTCCATGGGATGAAGCAGCATCATCAGGCCCAGCACCACAGATAAGATGCCGAACTCCCAGTCAAACTGGAACGCCAGCCGGAACAAGTCACGGGAAAAATAACCGATCAGCTTGATACAGCCAAAGCCCAGCAAAACCACGCCGCAAATCATGCCCAGCATGGATGCAGAGAAATCCGGGAAGAAAATCAACACGCCTCCCAGAATGGACAAAATAATCGAAAAAATAATATAGCCAATCTTTGCGGTACGCATGGGAATTGTCGAACGCATTCCATCTCCTCCTTTTTGTACAAAGCCTTTCGGCGGCTTGTTTGCTTTGTATCCTCCGGTCATGCTTCTTTCGCCCCCAGTTTCAAATGTCTTACGATATGGCCCGACAGCAGGATGCTGACCCCCAGCGGGAAAATATAGGTGGCACAGCGAAACAAAATCAGCAGCGAAATGGCACTTGTCTGTCCAAGTGCCGGAGAGAACAGCCACAGGAACGACAGCTCGATGGGGCCCATTCCTGCTGCGCTGGGACATGCACCGGAAATCACCAGACACACTGCTGTCCAGGTAACTGCCTGAAACGGCGATACCTCTGTAATACCCAGCAGACGCATACAAAACAGCGTGATAACATTCATCCACAGTAGCTTTATGATGTGCAGGACATGTGCCTCGGTCAACTCCAAGGGATGCCGCAGCAATTCATGTGCGCCGTTATACAATGCGGACAGATTGGATAAAATATACTGTTTTCGCTGCTGCCACTTATCTGTATTCGGCAGCCAGCCACAAGCCTTTTTCGCTAGCGTTTGCAGCCAGCCCCAAGTGCAAACCAGATACAGCACCAGAATAATCGCCACGCAAATAACAAAACCTGCCCAGACCCAATGCCAAGCCACGGGAAGTTCTGCCCACAGTGTTTTGCCGCCAATCAGCAGCAAAAGCGCTGCGCAAATCACAACACCTGTTTTATGCTGAGCATACGCAATGGTCATGGTGCCCAGACTGTCGCCTGGCTGCATACCGCAGCGGTGCAGGTAAGCTGTTTGCAGTGGAAACGCCCCCATGCCGAGCAGTGAAATGTGCCCCAGGACGCTCAAATAAGAGAACTCCACGGCCTGCCGTAACGTAAAACCGGGCACCCGAGCCGCAATCAGTTTTTGGCAAGCCATCGCATCCAGGATCTGATAAACCAGCCCCAAGATCAGCAGGACCCAAAAGCCGCGCATTCCCACGGAACGGACGCTTGTCAGGATATCCTGATAGTGATTATGAAACGCCACATATAGCAAAAATGCCAAAATGCCGATTCGCAGTAGTGCCCCGCAGACCGCTTTTATTTTATCTTTCCATTTCATGCCCACAGCCTCTTTCCGCACACAGTTTCCGTTCTTGCACAATAAGTGTACCCGGCTGAGTCCAGGCCGTATACAGACAAACGCCCCTGCTTATATGAAATCCATACAAACCGGCGGCTTTGTCTGGTATTTTCGTTTGGGCCAAAAAGAAAAACGTCCGCCCCCTGCACAGGGACGGACGTTTTATTTTGATTGTTTACCGGGTTTCGCAGGCATTGTGCAGGAAGTTCATCACAGCATCTTCCTGCCAGTGGCATACCCGCAGTGAATCCTCTAGCAAATCATAGCTCATACCGGCATCCAGCCAGTCCAGGAAAATACCCATCAACAGACATTTGAAGAAACGCACAATGATTTTGCGGTCCTCTTCTTTAATATCCATTGACGCAGCAATCCCGGTAATGTATTCTTCCACCAAATACAACAGCAGGTGATCCATGTGGTGAATGAAAATCTCACGGGGCAGCGAGCGATACACATGCATTACCGAGCGCTTATTCTCCTGGAAGTATTGCACGGTAATCGCGATACAGTCCTCCAACGAGCCGATCTGTCCGTGCTTGGTAATCAAGGCATCAATGCGGGTGGTCAGGATCTCCTCCAGTAGGGACGGCAAATCCTGATAGTGGTAATAGAATGTATTGCGGTTGATTCCGCAGCGTTCCACCACGTCTTTCACCGTGATTTTACTGAATGGCTTTTCATCCAAAAGCTGTAAAAAAGATTCCGCAATGGCATTTTTCATAAAATTCACGGTTATATAGCCTCCTTGTATTACTCTCTGGATTGGTTCTTTTCACCGGAAGATCGCAGCGCATTCAACTCAGCCTGCTGATTCTTCGCATGCACCAGACCAAACAGTAACCGATATGGCACAGCCAGCGGTTTCAGCCAGGGATGATGAGAAAAGAATGGTGCACGATAATCGCACCAGCGGTCCATGTCCATTTTACAGGGAAACAACCTTTTTCGCAAGTACTTTATTTTCCGCGTAGTGAGACTGTCGGTATCCTCTATTTTCTCCAAACCATGCTTGACCATATTTTCTTTGGTCCCATAGGTGCCGGAGAACAGGATATACTCCAGTTCCTGCTTTTGTTCGGCAGAAAGATTTTTTATGCTGCCGGGATTTTCTGCGGTAAACAAACTGTCGCACAAATCACACAGCATCCGCTCAAAATCTGTCAGGCCAAGCGGCTTCAATTGCGCATCGATATATGCAGTGTCCCACTCTGCCGCCTTAGCACGGCGGTATACAAAGCAATCCAGCAGTGTACGCAAACCCGTACCGCCGTTGTCATGGTGCTTCGTACCGTG
>RCNI01002015.1_pt1 | contig 10270 bp, 5 predicted proteins | sample 2041151 | NCBI WGS metagenome assembly RCNI01 (sample SAMN09708214, study PRJNA481090) | feces metagenome | isolation source: feces | place: Antarctica: Albino Rookery
CCAAGTATGATATCTCCCCCCGAAAAGTCAAGCGGGAAATCCAGAAAATGCTGGAAATGCTGAGAAAGGAATTGAAAGATTATCTATAATCCTCCAGTATCAGCCGTAGAAGAAACAGCAGATAACACAATGAAAGAAAAAACAAGAAGGGTGGAAAATTCAAATTCCCCGCCCTTCTTCAAGTCGTATATCATCAGATTCTGACTACAATGGAAGAGAAACCTCTACCCATTTGATACCATCCTCGCCTTTGTTGATGGTGCTATATCCCTGTCTTTGTTCCACGATATTGACCTCACCATGGAGAGGGTTTCCGGTAAGAGCATCCTTTCCAGCCGCCTTATTGTTAATGGTAACACCTTTCCCCTCAGTGAATTTCCAATAAGTCATCAAACCATCAGCCTTCTCATCTATCGTATAAAAATGGTTTGGCGCATTAATTTCTTCAGATGTGAGACATTTATTCCAAGCACGCATCTCGGTCATGAGACCATGGAAGTCACGATCCTTGTTGTAGGAATAACCATACCAGAATGTTCGTGAGCCGGTAGGCTCATAGCTCCAGCGAGGAAAGATGTCGACAGAAGTACGTCCTCTCTTATCTTGGAATGACGAAACAGACATGCATGTTGCAGGTTTTCCGTTCACATAGACCATAATCTTACCAACATTGTAAGTAATTGCGAGATGATACCATGTATTCGGCTCAAATGTCATATCAAGGTTATAGTTACCGCCATCAAGTGCAAGTTGAAGATGATCAACTGCATTCCCGACATCTCCAAAACGAAGAAGGAACTGTCCCTCAACCCCCATTACAGTGAAGATTCCGCCAGCCCCTCTGTTGAAATCACTCGGATTGAAGAGAGTCTCAAGAGTGAACTGCTGATATGAACCTGTTGGAGCTGTATTTTCCCACTTAGGGAAAAGACGAGATTTGTTCATCTCAACAGCCCAACGAATAAGACATACTGTCTGGGAAATCTTGATCTCAGTTACGAGAGGCTTCTTTCCAGCCTCTGCATTGGTCTGAGTAAAGGTAACGTTCGTCATCCTACTGCCAGACTCAAGAGCTGCGACAGTGAAGATTTCCTTGTTGCCGTCCTTCTTGCTATATGTCAACCAATCTTTTCCTTCTGCAGCAATCTCAATCTTGTACTCGACATTAGTTTCCATAAGTACCTCAATATTGCCGCCTGTGAGTTCTGCCTTGTATACAGCATTATCGGTACGGAGGACACGTTCTGCGAACTGAGTAAGCTTAACAGTATCAGAAACAAGACCTTCTGCGGAAACAGTGATTTCTGCAGTACGATCCTCGAGACCGGACAGAGGTTTCACTACGAAATGAGCGATTGCCTCGTTCTCTTCAACACCCTTCAAGGTTGTCTTGTACTCCAACCATTCCTTTGATTCAGGAGTGGCAGTGATTTTCAAATCACGATAATTTACCGGAGCTGAAATCTTGACTTCAAGTTTACCTCCTTCATAAGAAAGCTTGAGGTCCTGCTCAGAAAGGATCTTCACTGCAGGAAGTTCTCCTGCAACTGATGTAATTTTGAACTTTGCAGATGCTTTACCTGCGTGGAACACAAACTCAGCAACTTTCGTCTCCTTGTAATTTTCCTTTACTTCGAATCTAACGACATCTGCGTCCTTGCCTTCCTTGATAGAAGGAGTCGCCCAATCGTACTCTTCTGCAGATGTCAATATCCAGTCTGATGAACTGGTTACCATTACATTCACATGGCCGCCTTTTTTAGGGACTGTTGCAGCCTCCGATGAAAGTTCAATGCGATTCGGTTCCTCAATGTCAAGCGATTTTTCTTCTTTGCAACCGACAACTGCCATAAGAATGGCAGCTGTGGCAAAAATAAATTTCTTCATGTTTCAGTGTTCTTTAAATTATACGATTGAATTATTCAAATTTATATGGTTTAGGATCGTATTCACCCTCTCCGATCTTCTTGTAGTAGTGCTGTGCGGGTTTGAGTTTCATGTCATAGAGACCTTGTGCAACATTGTTCATAATATAGACAGAAGATGCACGGTTCTCAGTATGACTGCCTGGGCAAGGATTGAAAGCGAACCACATAACCCAACCATATCCATCTTCCTTGAACTTTCTTGCAGCCTCAACAGAGCAACTACCGTATCCACGGTTAAGCTCGAAGGAAACTGCTGAGCACTGTTTCAAGGTAAGGCCTGCATATGGTCTTGACGAACTACCGTAGTTAGCCACATAAAAGTCGATGAAATTTTCTGGCTGATACAAGACACCTGTATGCTGGTCTTTCACAGCAGAACACTGATACAGGCTACCCCATGCAAAATAAGAAACTTCTGTCGGCCAAAAGCATTCTTCCTTGAGGGCTTTCTTCAATTCGTAGCAAAGACGAGAGCCGGCTGCTGAACTTGGAGAAGTGAACCAATGGTTCCCCATGATAGGGCTTGATGAATACTCGTCATCAAGGTTCACACCATCAAGATTGTATTCCTTGCAAGCCTGGGCAACTTCCTTTGCCCACTGCTCTGCCCCCCAGTCTGACAACTGACAGAGACCTGCCGCATCATGGTTTCCAAGAAGTCCGAGATAAACTTTGATACCTGCCTTACGAAGCGGCTGTAAATAAACGTCACTCTTGTCAAGAAGAGCCTGTACATTAGGGTTGTTATGAAGGTAGACAACATCGTTGACTGAATCATAGTTGATATTGGCAGCAAAAAGAATGACAGCATCATAAAATGGAGTACCGTCCTCGAGAACATACTCGAGAGCGTTCAGCGGATTGACATCATTGACCTCGAAATAAAGAACATTTTTGACTTCTCTGTGGTTCTTCTTCATTACAATGAAATCAGCACGTTTAGTCTCTTCCGTGAAGCTGACGTTTTTGACCGGCTGAGCGAGAATAGGAACAAGATAACCAATACCGTTAAACATCTCAGCGTTTCCCTTGATATTGAAAGTCAATTCTGCAGATTCAGTCTTGCCTTTCTCGATGATAAGAACAGCATTCTCAAGATTGACTCCCTGCTCAGGAAAAAGCTGGACCTCATTGCCTGAAATGAAGACATACTCGGAAAGATGCTCTGCATCGAAGACAAGTTTTGCCTTCATTTCTTCTGTTGCCGGTTCAGCAACTGTCATCTTGACCTTGAGACTAGCATTGAAATCCTTGTCCATATAGACATTCATCTGAGTATCGGCAACGATAGTTGCCTGAACGCCAGATGGATCTACAAGATGGCCGCCGGCGCTGGCTGCCTGCTGTACATTAATCTTGACCGGAAATGCTTTTCCGGCTGTAATGGTGATTCTACCGAACCTTTCCTCAATAGTAGTATTATCTGAGAACTTGAGAACCAGTGTATTACTATTCTTTGTTCCAGTTATCCACTCAGGAGCTGTAAATTCCCAAGTCTCCGCATTTGTGGTTACATTGAGAGCAACGTCCGCATTGTCCTTCGCAGACAAGACCAATGTCTTGTCCGGATTGACGGACAATGTGTCCATAACTTTTTCTGCCTTCTGGCAAGATGCGGCAGTAATGAGCACTAAAGAAGCGGCAACCACGCTACCAAAAATGTTTCTGAGTTTCATAAAGATGAAAATTTAATAGAATTAGTGAATTAATGTTTTTTCTTATAAAGATTTGTTGTATAAGCATTCATATGCAATATCCGTTTCTATTCCTATGGAAGTGATACCGGATACCAGACGAAATCATGGCCACCCGTAATGTTATTGCCATACATGGAGAAATCCTTTACAACTCTTCCGGTTCCTTCGTTGAATTTCCAGTATGCGAGGAGTGAAGGCTCCTTCTCAAAATCATAAAGTTTGTAAAAGTGACCAGGAGCATTGATTTCTTTCTCAGTAAGGACTTTGCTCCAAACACGTGCTTCGGCAATCATTCCGTCCAGACTACGATCCTTGTCGTAAGAGTAGCCAATCCAGAAGCAGCGAGGTTTGCCATCTGACTCATCAGAATGCGGTACCATCATGTTCACAGCATCAAAACACACCTCCTCAAGCCCACCGTCGACTTCCGGATTAGGTCTGTTGGCAATAGGATTGACACTGCCAGACGCTTTTACCTTACCGTCAAGATAAACCTTAATCTGGCCTTCATCGAATGTGACAGCCAAGTGATACCAACGGTCAGTCTTAAGCTGAAGTGCGGCACTGGTCACATCCTTTCTGTAAATAGAATTACCCTCTTCATCTCTGTATGCTACTGCTACCTGGACCTGGTTGGTCGGGATGGTAACATCACCGACACGGACAAGGAAGCAATCCTCGATACCCATGATTGTGTGGATCTTGCTTTTGTTGTTGAAAGCATGAAAATTGACCAGAACTTCCATGGTGAATTTCCGGAGATCCTTGACTTGCTCGAAATTTCCCCACTCCGGCCACGCCATATTCGTATTCATATCAGCGACCACATTGACAAGGGAAGCTTTCTTGATGACAAAATACATAGTCTTTGAACGTTCCAGTATCGGCAAGGCATCACAAACGATGGAAACCGGAAGGACATAAGACTTGGTATAGTCCAGATTCTCCTTTCCGAGGTTCGTGAAAGAGAAAGAAACAGGATTGCTCTTGACCGCGCCCTTTCGGATCAGGGCTTTCACTTCGCCAAGGTTATAGTTAGCGGCAGGAAGCAGTTCTGCTTCCTCATCATAGAATGCCTGACGGTAAGTTGCGAGATATTCCGGCTTCTCTACGAAAGAAACTTCAATATCTCTGTCTTCCGGCTGGGCAATGGCAACGGCAATACTTCTTTCCATCGTCTTGATATCTTCATCCACAGCAATCCTCACTTCACTCTTGAAGCTGTCCCCTGCAATGAAAACCTTGTTCTCGAACAGCCTTTCTTCCCTATTGCAACCGAAAAGAACAAGAAGGACCAGCGAAAATGCATATAAACCTGTATGTTTCATATCTTCTATTCGTTTACTGTATTCAAAATTTTGATGGCTTTACGGATGTTCACGAAGATCATTTCATTACGGTAATAGTCATCCTGACCGTTAGCGACAACGACTCCTTTCGGAGTGAATTTCTTGTGAGTCTTGTTCATCGTCACCCACTCGGCCGCGATTTGAGGAGTAGCTCCGACCTGCTGAGGTATAGATGATGAAGGAACTGTCACTTCCATGATAACTCGGTCTTTGACCTTGGAGGTTCCAAGAATACGGGTCGTGTGCAGCGTAAGTTCACCGACAGTAGCATTAGGACCGGCAACGATAATCACATAGTTGCATTTCTCGAGCAACTTCTGATTGCCAATATTTCTAATAGATCCTCTGAAGAAGAGTTCTTTGTCACTATGTGATGCCACCCATTTGTCAACAACCTCGAGAAAAACTTCTTGAACCTTGTCCGGCACACCTTCCGCAGAGAAAACAATGCCATGATAAGCATACTTGTCACAAGCGATAAGCAAACGGTTGGTCTCGGCAGCAAACCATTCAATGGCTTCCTGCTTAGAAGAAGGAACCTTACCTTCTTCCTCTCTTTCGTCCTGAATCAGTTCCCACGTTTTCCTTAGCACTTCAAGATCAATATAGGCCAGAGATTTTGTTCCCTTCTTTTCATAGACCTCCTCAAGCTCCGCTGCCTGTGAAATATGCAGTTCGTGAGGACTCCTAATGATGAGATAATCGGCGCTGTCCGGCATAGACATCGGATGAGATGGTTGTGAAGTAATCGCGGAAGCGGAACCATCCATACCAACAAGCATCAGATTGTGTTCTGTGTTCTTGAAATCCTTCACCGCGGCAAGATATACTTCATATCCACCCGGATCACACTCTTGAGGAGTCTTTTGAATGAAGTCAAGGGGCTTGTAATCATTCCAAGTGCAAGCTGTCAGCAACATGGAAACAGCTACGAAAGGAATCAGTATTTTTTTCATTTCTGACATTTTCATTTGATTTTAGTTTCTTCTTATGAAGATCATTCATTCCAAATTCTAGGATTGCAATCCCACCATATGCGCTGTGCCATGTCGTCATGACCCTTGAAATAGGTATTGACAGCCTCTATATAATTTTCTGAGTTGTTCGTAGACTCAATCAGCGGATATTTCATTCTTCTGGGACCTAGTTCATTGTCAACCACCTGAGATTTGTTTCCTTCTTTCGAAGCCGGAATAAAGCATGGAAAGCCTGTACGACGGTAATCAGCCCAAGCCTCGTTGCCGAGATTGAAGTTTGCAATCCATTTTTGGATAATAATCCTCTCCTGCTTTTCTTCAACCGGAGCATCCTCTTCCCATTTGATGGTTACCTCTGAAAGGACTTTGGAGTAATTATTTTGAGAAAGTGGGTCCGTATAGGTCCCCGGCTTGAGAGTAGTGTCTGCAAGATAAGCATCCGCACCATTCACACCCCAATGTTGGAAAGATAGACGGATACCTTCATTATAGAAATCTCCAGCGAAACCACCCATCTCGAATCCAAAGATTGCCTGTGCTTCTGCTTTGAGGAAAGCGACCTCTGAAGCATTCATCCAGATGATGTCATCCAGAGGGGAGATATTCACTCCTGAATATTTGCAACCATTCGGTTTCAAAGGAGGACGTACGATGCCAACACGCATACCAACATACTTGTACTGCTCATCCTCGAAGAGAGAAGGCACGAAATATTTCGAACGGCGCGGATCCTGATAACCGTTCATGTAAGTTGTGATATCGGCAGCAACATGAGTATCTCCACCGGTATTCGTTCCTGCCACCTGGTTATACTTGATGGCCGTATAGAGTGGATTTCCTTTCTCTCCGAATTGTTTGGCGATGAGCCTGGCATTGTCCGCATTTGAAGTGAAGACACCAATTTCATGGTTCACAGCCTCTTCTGCCATCTTCCTGGCCAGTTCTGGTTCCGCATAGACAATACGCATCGCAAGACGAAGTTTGAGGGAGTTGGCGAACTTGCACCATTTTTCGGAAGAACCTCCATAGACAGGATCAGCTTTCGGTGAGAATCCAGCTCTGTTCTCGGTAAAAACCTTGACAGCAGCAGTGAGTTCTTCGAAGAATTTTTCGTAGACTTCCTTTTGACTGTCATACTTGACCTTCAATTGACCGCCTATACCAATCATCGAATAAGGGATAGGACCATAGGTGTCGGTGACACGGCTCATGGCAGCCACCTTGATTACATCCGCAACGGAGAGAATCACAGGATCATCCGTAAGCATCTGCAATTCCCTAAAGTTGGAGTAGAGTTTCGGAATCAGTTCATCACTGGCCATAAATACTCTAGTCCAGTCATCTGTCGCATTGTTGTTGTCTACAGTGGTTTCACTTCCAATAGAAGATGAATAATAACGGCCGAGCGGACCTCCGAGGAGGCAGTCGGTAAACTGTGCAGTATTGACATCTGTAGAGACTACCGTTCCGGCAATCGCAGACATAGCGGAACCGACATCATATCCGTCAGTACTCATATCTTCCTTTCCTGGCTCATATGGATTGGAATTGATATCCAGATAGTTTCCGGTGCAAGCCATCGGAACTACAACCAGACAGAAAAAACAATATCTTAAAACTTTTTTCATATTCACGATCATTAAAATGTGAGTTTTATATTGAAACCGAAGTTTCTGAGTGATGGCATCATGAAGTGGTCGATACCCTGATAGTAGTTTCCGGTCGTTGCGATTGCCTCCGGATCGAAAGGAGCGGCGCTGTATATCATCCACAGGTTACGCCCCACAATGGAAAAGTTGAGTTCGCACACGTTACAGAGAACTTTTCTCGGAATCGTATAACCTATAGAAGCTTCCTGAAGACGAACATTAGTCGCAGAGTAGGTATACATCGTAGGCACTGGATTCGGACCGCCGACGGAGGTGAACCATTTGTTGGCATCCACCATATCGCCGTCGTTAATCATCACGCCCCCATTGTCACGTGCTGCTGCGGAAGCCTCAGATACACCATAGTAGTCAAGGATGGCCTGAGTACTGGAATAGACGATACCTCCGAACCTTGCCGTAATAAGGAAACCAAAGTTGAAACCTCCGAACCTGAAATCATTTCTCCATGCAAGATTAGCTTTCGGAAGAACGCTTCCGAGTTTCACATAACGGGAAGCATCAGTGATGTTCTCCGGAGTGATAGTCCCATCCTCGTTGACAAAAATGTTTCCATTAGAATCATATTTGAAGTCTCTGAGTGAATAGAGATCACCCAATGTACCGCCTTCCTTGAGGAGGAAGTGTGCCTGTCCGATACCGTTCATATCAAGAACATCGACACTGAAATGCTCGCCGGTCTGATGATTAATCACGTTCTTTGCCAATGAAATGATCTTGTTCTGATTGGATGAGAGTGTAAAGTTGGAATTCCAGGTATACTTCTCTTTCCATATCTTGCTGAAGCCCAAGGTGAACTCGATACCTTGGTTCATCACGTTACCTGACTGGATGAAAATTTTGGAAGAACCGGAACCAGTAGAAACCTTCGGATCGAAAGTCTGGTTCAAAGTATTGGTATGATAGTATGTCAAATCCATATTGAAATACTGAAGGAACCTCATGGAAAGACCGACCTCCCATGAATTAGTCAACTCGGGCTTCAAATCATACATCGGATACTGAGTCTGAGTATTCCAAGAAAGCCCTGAAGCGTTCCAAGTATAACGTGGATTTGCGATGAAACGTTGGAATGCAGTACCGACAGATGCATAAGATCCTCTGATCTTGATATATTCAAGGTTCTTAGGCATGTGTGAAATGAGTTCGGAAATCACAACGGAACCTCCGACTGAAGGATAGAAGAAGCTTTTCTTATTGGAGTGAGGGCCGGCAAGCTGGGAAGGCCAGTCGTTACGTGCCGTCACAGTAAGGAAGTAGGTATTCTTGAATCCGACCTCCACAGAACTAAAAATGGACTGGGTTTGCTCCCTCCATCCAGACTGGAGACGGGTTGTCTTCTTGGAGTTGCTGAGGTTCTGGATATTAAAGACATTGGCAAGACCCGGTTTTTCGTCGGTGATCATACCGTCAGCGATAGGACCTCTGTTCTTCATGGCATCGAAATACATATCGGAAATGGAGGTTCCGAGGTTGACCTTCAACGTCCAGTCATAATTTAATCTCTTGTCGATATTCACAAGAAAGTCAGCATAGAACTGACGATTGTTGGACTCCTCTATACCGTAGAGTCCATTCTCGGAACCTTCTGTCAGCTGCGTATAAGTCGTCGCATAGAATTTCTCTGTATACTTGTTGTTGGAATTATCCAATCTGACACGGCCTACGACATTAAACCAATCCAAAATATCATAGGACAGAGCTGCATTCACCATAAAACGGTCCTTACGGTTCTCACGTAAGTTACGATAATTTATCCAGTAAGGGTTCTGCATGGTCATTCCGGCATCGCCTACCGGCCAGTACTGCGTGGAAAGCTTTCTAGTCGGGTCATACCTTTCGAACATCCTAATGTCTTCCCAATCATTTCCTCTCGGGAAAATGTAAGCTCCGACAAGCGGATTGTTGTAGGTACCTTGATTCGTCATGTTACGGTCTCTCTGAAGAATATAGCTGAATCCTAAATCCAGATGCATCTTATCATTCAAAAAATTAGTCGTATTTCTGAAAGTGAAGTTGTATCTATGATAGCCATTGTTCGGAACAATACCCTTGGAATCGATGGCGGAACCAGAAAGATAAGTCTGATTCTTAGATGTACCTGTAGAAAGAGATACGTTCTCTGTATTGGTAATACCGGTCTGAAAATAATCTTTCGGAGAATATTTCGGATTGTTTGCATTATTCATCAGGCGTCCCCAGCTACGTACATTGGAACCGATAGATGAATTCAAATCACCGGTACCGTAACGGTTCTGGAACTCCGGCATCTTAAACAGATTCATGAGTTCGACACTGGTTGTAGCAGTCACTCTAATCCTGCCTTCAACACCTTTTTGGGTCGTTACGACAATTGCACCGTTAGCTGCATCTGAACCATAAAGAGCAGCGGCAGCAGCACCGGTAAGGACAGAAATAGATTCAATGTCCTCTGGGTTCAGGTCAGCGATCGGATCAGTAGAGCCCTGTGAATCGAACTGCTTGCCTCCCTCTGCTGCAGAAGTATACATAGGCACTCCATCTATGACATAAAGAGCATTGGAAGACTGTGATATGGATTTCATACCACGCATGACCACCTTGGAAGCGCCACCGACTCCTGATGAAGAAGAGTTGATCACCAGACCGGCGACTTTTCCATTGAGGGAATTG
>RCNI01002456.1_pt1 | contig 10270 bp, 3 predicted proteins | sample 2041151 | NCBI WGS metagenome assembly RCNI01 (sample SAMN09708214, study PRJNA481090) | feces metagenome | isolation source: feces | place: Antarctica: Albino Rookery
TTAAGTCAGTAAAGAAGTTGCTTGGGATGCTTGCTTCATCAGGAAGGGTTAAACTAAATGGATTATTTAAACCTGATAAACCAGTTCACAAACCATCACCCTTAGTTTGACTATTAAAGGTATAGTGAGTTTGAGGTAAGAGAATATTCGTTGCATTAGGAGTTGCTTTTAAGATTCCAGCAATTAAGATATCTAAACCATCAAATCCCGTTGATGCTTGTAAGTTTAAGGTCTTAACACCAGTGTTTCGTCCAAAGACTCCTGAGAAGGCACCATCAATGTTAACATGGGATCCAATCGTAATGTCAGTTAAGCTTGGACATCCGATTAATAAACCTTGAGGATAACTACGGATGTTAGTGTTATCTCAGAAGTTATTAATAGTCGTTAATTTAGGTAAGTTAGCAAAACCAAATTTTGAAAGGGTAGTAACTGATTTAGGTAAGGTTAAGGAAACTAAGTTTTGGTTGTGAACAAATTTGGTATCATCGACTCCCATAAAGATGGAGTTTAACTTATTATTAGTTAAGGTTAATCCACTTAAGTCGATATTGGATGCTTGGGAGTTAACAAAGGATTGACTTCCTAATTTATGAACTCCAGCATAAGAAGTTAAGACCAATTCGGATGCTTGATTACCTTTTGGAGTTAAATCGCTAATGATAGTTGGGTCATTGTCATCAAAGACATATAAACCGGTACCACAAGGAATTGGGTTAGCATAAACGTTCCGGATGTAGTTATAGTGGATGGAAGAACTATCAAGAGCTGACATACAGCTTCAGTAATAGTTATTAGCAACACTACCACTACTAATAATAGTTTTGTCAGGGTCAAGAGCAATATTGAATTTTAAATCCCCAGTGTTGATAGCACGTTGATCTAAAGTGTTAGTTGCAAATTCAAGGGTAACAATCATATCAGCTCCGTTACCACTTGGATCAAGAACCTTAGCAATTTCTGCTTTTAAGTCAGGTAATTTTGCTTCTAAGGTTTCTTTCGTTAACTTGACATTGTTGTTTGGAACTAAGGTTGCTTGATAAATAGGATCATAGACAGTATGAACTGCATTAGTAAAGCCATCAAGGGTTGTGGAGTTAATTGAAACGCGTTTCGTACTTTCTAAGACAATGCTGCTAGAACTATAAGTAATGTCGCCATTATATAATTCACGCATACCAAAACCCTTTGCACTAAAGTCAGGCGCGTAGTTCATTGCTTGTTTGACCGTAATGTCATAAGTAATATAGATTTGGTTCCGTCCATCGGTAGTTAACTATTAAATTTAAGTGGGTCAATTAAGCTCGTATCTAAACCGGTACTTGCTTGAACTTTTGCTAAGATATCACCTGATTTAGCCATCAAGTTATTGGTTAATTGATTCAAATTATTTGCTTGAAACAAGGGAGTATATTCAGTTGTAATTTGATCTTTAATTGCTTGATTTAAGGCTTGGAAACGACTATCAGTTAAGACACTACCTAAGTTCTTACTTGGACTGAAAGTATAGCTGTAATCCATACCAGTCAAGTTTGGTGCTTGAGGGTTTTCAAATTGCGTACCATCGACAAACTTGGTATTAAAGATAACGTTGTTGTTTTGATCAAGGTTAACTGTGAAGCTAGTATTACTAAAGTCTAATCAACTTGGATTAAAACCAGCACCTTTTAATTGTTCTTTCAAACCACTATTAATGTTTGCATCTAAGTTAGCTTTCGTGACATCGACAATATTGAAACTATTAACTCAGGTTTCAACGGTGGTTTGTAATTGAACTAAACTATCGTTAGATACATAGCTGCTAAGGTTTGGAACTGCAAACATCATTTGATATTGATGATTTGCAGTTGCACTAATACTTGGATTATCAATGCTTGCACTAATATCTAAACCATCGTTAAAGGTAACACTTGCAATAACATTGTTAGTTGCATAATCGACTTTAAAGCTAATTGCTTTAATGACTTGGGTGTTATCTTTAGGTTGTAAACTTTGGTTAACTTTCGTCGTAATATCAGAAGCTAATCCATCTAAGTAAGTTGGATTAATTTGACTTAAGTTATTGGTTGGAATCAAGCTTTGAATATCACTATAAACTAAGTTTAAACCGTCACTAGTTAAGATTAAGTTGTTACCAAAACTAAATGGGGTGACACTACTGATAGTTTTAGTATCAGCACTAATCGTTAAGTTATCCCCATTGAGAATTGGTGATGCTAAAGTGACACTATTTGCAAAGACAACTTGATAGCTAACCGTTGCACTACAAGTTTGGGATTGAGTGACAGTAAAGCTTAAACTAAAGTCCCCACTACTTAAGTTTGAGTTTGCAAAACTAGGATCTTGAACTAACTTTTGCTTGATACTATCTAAGACACTTGCAGTATTTAAATAGGCTTGATTAATATTGTTTGCATTGCTATCATAAAGTGCTTGTAATTGAGTCTTGAGATTTGCATTGAAACTATTAACCAATGCTTGGCTGACAAATGCACCAGCTGCTTGTTTACTAATTGGAGTTTTGGCACTAAGACTATTGGTACTTGTATCCACACTAAACTCAGGTGTTCCAGCACTGATAGCACTTAAATTAACTTGAGGTTGGAATTGAATGACAGGTTGAATACTTAAGATATTGGTTGCTGCATCTTGAGCCACACTTAAACTAATAGTTTGAATACTGTGAACACTAAAGTTCTTAACCCCATCTTTAGTTAATTGACTTGCAATTTGACTCTTTAAACCATCAATGAAAGTATTGTTAGTTGCCACACTTGCAAAGCTGTCAGGTTCTAATTTATTTAAACTAGTTGTTAATAAACTACTAATTGCTTTCAAGTTACTTGCATCTAAACTCGGTTTTGCTGGGATGTTATTGGTTGGGTTATTAACTTGAACAGCTCGTTTGGAAACTAAAGTATTCGCACTCGCACCATTGACTAAATCGCCAGTTAAACCTGATCCAATTTGAACATTTGGTCCAAAGTTGACACTAAAGTTAACATCTAATTTAGTATCATCAGCTTGGTCAATAGTCGGAACAAAGCTTAAGTTTTGAATATCTCCTAATTGAACTTTTAAATCAGCTAAGCTCTTAACAAGTTCTTGTTTAATCGTTTGAATGAAACTATCACTTGGATGAACTAATTGGTCCACACTAAAGTTTGGTTGTTGACTTAAAGCAATAATTTGACTTTCAATACTTTGATAAACTTTGGAAACACTACTTGCATCTAAGACACTTGGACTAAAGCTCTTGTTGTCAATAACAGCTGGTTGGATTAAACGTAAGGTTTGACTTTGGTCAGAATTGGTTAATAACACAAATTGATTTCAGTTACCAGCACTGACATTAACATTGCTATCAAAGTTGATTGCAAAGCTTAAGTTTTGATATGCTCGGTTACCATCAACGTCATTGACAGTAAAATCAATGCTTTCAAGATATGGTTCTAATTGAGGGTTATTTAAACTCGTGACCACAGCACTCTTTGCTTGAGCTTGGAATGTGGTATTTAAATAAGTTGGATTAATTTGATCTGCACTTAAGGCTTTAACTGCATCGACCACTCCGTTATATAAACTGGTTGCTTGACTAGCGTCAACACTAACCTTATCAAATAATGGGTTTGCAATCACAATTGCTTGGTCAGACTTCGTGACTAAACTATGGGTGCTATTATTAGCATCAAAGTAAGGGTTGTTATCTCACTTATCAAAACTGACATTATCAGTAAAGCCTAAGTTGACTCCAATACTTGCGTTCGGATTAGTACTATCTGCATCACTTAAAGTGAATGCTAAACTCTTAAACGCAGCATCATTTAAGTTAACCCCACTCTTTAAGATGTTAGTTTGAACCAAACTCTTAAAGGATGCTCCATTTAAATATGCACTCGTAAAGTTTTGTTTACTAACTGCACCTAAACTAGTTTTGAGAGCACTATAGATGGCATCCCCACTACTACCATATAAGACTAGACCATTAAAGTTTGGGTTAAGGATTTGTTGACTAATGGCTTGTTTCGTTGATAAGGTTTGGGATTTAGTTTGATTGACTTCAAAGTATGTATTGTCAGTGTTGGCTAACATGACATTTGGTTGGAAGCTTAAGTCAAAGTTAATACCAACAGTTAAGTATTGACCACTACCTTGACTGGTGGTGACATTAAAGTTAATCGTGTTTAAGTCACTTCGGTTGATACCAGACGCACTCGCAATTGCTCCTAAGACCGTTTCTTTGTTAGTTGGGGAGTTGAGTCCATTGACATCACTATTGGTATAGTTCGAGTCTTTTAAACTATTGGTTCAAGCTTGGACTGCTTGATAGATACTTTGGTATTGTTGGTTGTCTAAGGAAACTAAGCTTGGGTTCGCATAGGTTGCGTTGACATTGCTGTCAGTCAGCATCATTGGATTGCTTGAATCAACACTTAAACCTGAGCTACCTAAGTCTGATGGTAAGGTCACATCATTAGTGAAAGTAATGCTAATGGATGTCACCGTGACTTCGGTTGGATATTGTGCTTCGTTGGTCGCTTGACTCGTAACGACATTAATTTTATTGATATTATTTTGATTGAAACCAGGGACATTATTTAATGCAGTTGCAATATTACCTTTGATCACAGACTGAATTAAAGGAGTGTCCAAATTGCCAGGTTTGACGATTGCGTCATAACCTAAATTATCTAAACTTTGTTGCACTGCACTAAAGGCAGATTGTATTTGAGAGAGATTCAAAACGATGTTCGAATTGACTTCAACCGGTGCGGTACAAGATGTTAAAGCAATACTACTGCCGATTCCAGCACTAGCGATTGCAGTCGCACCGATGGTCAATCCCACGATTTGACTGATTTTCTTTTTGCTCATTTTATATCTCCGTGAGAATAAAAAGTGTGTAAATGAATATATATGAAAAAACGATATTAAAATGAGGAAATCTTAATATCTAAAAAATAATCACTTAGCGATATTTTTTCTTGAGATGGACTGCAGCTTTGGATTTTTCCATGGCTTTTAATCCGGGTCGTAAGTAGTAACTATTTTGTCTAACTTTTTTACTGACGACATTGTGAAGTTGTTTAAACTTCCGGATTGCTGCTTCGACATTATTATCATTACCAACGACGACTTCGTTGTATACGTCGGTATTGATAAAGGGTTTGCTATCATTTTTCGCTGAATGATAAACATACTCTTTTGCCACCAATTATCACCTCTTTTCTGGCTAAAAGTACCTCGATTATAATCAATTAAAAAACTAAAACAAGAACAAACCACATAAATTTTTAAAAAGCTACCATTTTTTGTGTGGGAAGACAATAAAAAAGCAATAGTTATAAATTCAAAATCGAAACTACAACTATTGTTAAAAGTTATAAGAAACCTGATAGTTTACATTATTTATTCTTCTTAACTGGTAATATTCCAATAATTTCTTGGATTAATGACTTATCTATTCAAAATGCCATTTTAGTGTATGCTCTTTTATTTTTAACTCAATCAACAAATTTCTGATTATTTTCATTAAGCTGATAATTATCTATATTCTCAAATTTAATCATAGTACATGCAGGTAATATTGCCGTATCCATTTTATCTCGTCCATGAGGTCTAACGTGGAATCCTAATTTTTCTGATTGCTTTGGTAAATTATTTTTAAAAATGCCTTTACTACTATCCTTTGTATTAGGTTGATAAGTAAGTACGAGTGTACTTTCGAGGATTTTTTTGGTGTTGTCGTATACATGTTTTGCATTATTAATTTGTTGATCATTAAATTTATGGAAAACTATTTTTTTCAATAGTATCTTTCCATTTTCATCTTGTTTACTAACGACAAGAATAAATTCTTTATTGATTACATCATGAAATAATGTTTTTTCGTCTTGAAATTCATTAGTGACAATATCGCACGGATTGAAAAATGGAAATGACATACTTTCACTAACAACATTTCGTTTATCTAATTCAACACTCTTAACAATGTAATTGTTGTTTGTTAATCATTTCGTAAACACATTTGTAGTAATAATGTCAATAAAAGAGTCTATTGAATCATCATTTACGTTGAGCGTTTTATTTGATTTTGCAGCAATTTGTTTTAGACAATAACGAGCTAAATCTGCGTGTTTAGATTTACAATTTGTGTTATTTTTGCCTTCTAGTACTATATTCATTGGTTCTAGATCATAATCTAGTGTTCTAAGATATTCTAGACATTTATATAAATTTTCTATGTTATTCATAAAATTGACTTTCTGGTTTTTATCAGCATTTAGATACATGGTTATTAGATTGATATTAATTTTAAAAAAACGTTATTTGCTATTGATCTAATTCGTTATGTAAATATAATAAGATCCATGAAAAAAGAAGTTATAGAATTATTTGCAGGGGTTGGTGGTTTTCGGGTTGGTTTAAACGATATTAATAGTTTTGATGCAAATGGACGAGCGATAGAAAATAACGATTGGAAATTTGTATTTGCTAATCAATGAGAACCAAGTACATCGATTCAAGATGCATTTTTGTGTTACGAAACTCGCTTTGGAAAACAACATGAATTATCCAATGTTGATATTGCTGAAGTGGATTTCAGCAAGATCCCTAATGCTAATTTATTAGTTGGTGGTTTCCCTTGTCAAGACTATTCAGTTGCTAGTACTTTAATGAACTCAAAAGGTATTGAAGGAAAGAAGGGTGTTTTGTTTTGAGAAATTAAGCGTATTCTTGAAACCAAAGACATTCCGTTCTTTTTATTAGAAAATGTAGATAGACTTTTGATTTCGCCCTCTAAGCAACAAGGTCGAGATTTCGCAATTATGTTGAAAGTATTTCAAAAACTTGGGTACTTAGTTCAATGAAGAGTCATTAATGCTGCAAACTATGGTTCAGTACAAAGACGAAGAAGAGTCTTTCTTTTTGGAGCAAAATTATCCACAAAGTATGCACAAACATGTAATAAATTAATTAAAAAGGATGATCTTGATTTTTTACGAACGCATGGATTCTTTACAAAAGTCTTTCCATTTGACTCAGCCCCAGCATTAATTAAGATTGATTTAGGTTCTAAAACTACTGATAAAAAACTATGTGAAATTTCTGATTCGTTTATAGCTAAATTTGAAAATAATGGTGTAATGATTAATGGTAACGTATATATGTTTCACATCCCTTATATTAATCAATATGAAAAGTGCTTGTCATCTATCCGTGATTATGAAACCAATAAGGATCAATTTTATTTAAGCGAACACCAAATTAAATTATTTGAATTTCTAAAAGATTCTAAGAAAATATTGAGAATTGACAAGAAAACTGGATTTGAATACTATTATAGTGAAGGGAAAATGAGCTTTCCAGATTCTTGAAATCTACCTGGTCGAACGTTATTAACAAGTGAAACTTCCATTTCGAGATCTTCACATGTTGTTCAAGAAGACAATGGAAGACTACGATTTCTAACACCTATTGAAGTTGAACGAATGCAATCATTTCCTAGTAATTGAACTAATACTGGGATGACAACCAAAAAACGTTATTTCATGATGGGCAATGCTTTAGTTACTTTATTGGTAAAACAAATGGAGCAAGAAATCAGTAATATTTTTAAACAAGAAGAATAGTGAATAAAGATTGTCTAGGATTTATAGATAGTCTTTATTTTTATCTTCCAACGCTCATAATTTCGTCATCGTAATCTTGGATAGATCGATAAATTTTATGGATATCTTTTGCATAATAAACTGTTTTAAATGATTCAGTTAATCTTTGCAGATTTTCTTCGGTATATCTAAAACCAAATAGATCATAAATAACATCATTAAGTTTATCAAGCGAAGTAATATTTTCCTCTAAACATAGTGTTTCCATGTACTGATAAAATGAAGGTTGGTATGTTTTGAGTTTGATAAATCATTGGTTACTAAAGCGACTAACATCAAAGGTCATATCTTTTTGATTAGATGTATTATGTTGGACTAATTTTAAAATTGCTTCGCTTGACAAGACTCCATCAGTGATTTTGCAATTTATATTTTGACTAATGTTATATAGAGATACAAATGGAGTTTCATGCGTAATTAGATCCTTGACAAGCTCGATAAATTCATTAATATCTTCTTTATTAATTTCTGTGATACGAGTAAATTGATCATAGGTATAAAATTCATTTGCACTCATTTGAATTGCGTTATATGTCCGTAGTTCCTTTCTAAAATTTTGTTCTAGTGTACTTCCTTTAACTAAATCACCCAAATCATTTTTATAGTGTTGATTTTGAAACAAAAGCTTTCTAGAAAAGTCGGGAATATTTACATCGTTTTTGAGCAACCAACAATTGTAAATTTTGAAACCAAACTTTGATAACACTGAATTATTTATCACCTTAGTATCGATATTTTGTTCATTTAAAAAGTTTTTAAACTCAGAGGTTTTAACGACATGTTGGTTGTCAAAATAAGATTTAATTTTAGCAAAACAATCGTCTGAAATGACAACCTCTTTTGGAGGATAAATAGCATTGTCTTTTGTATATTTAGAGACATATTTAAAAAAGTCATTAGATACAAATGATGATGGGTCGAAATAATATTCAGAAACACAAAATTCAATAAATTCGTTCTTCCCAATTGGAGCTAGGTTTTCTACTAAATAATCAAAAAAGCTTTCCTTATTTTTGAACCCAATTCCAATCAGAGGTGCCTTTTGAAAAGTAACTTTAGAATTGTTTTGGTCTTTCAAAAGAAATTTAATAATTGAGTGTAATTCGTATTCATCTCGAATATCTAATTGAGTCATTAAGTTTGACTCTTCAACAAAAATTTTTTTAGTTGAATAATAGCCATTATTTAAATTTCTAACAATATCATCAATTTGTTCAGTGGCTTTAATATTGAAATTTTGATAGACATCATAATAGCGAAAATAACTACGACCATGAATGATTTTTTCGCTTCTATAAAGACAAGAACTAATTTGTTCATTTGTGATATCTTTGTCAAATAGGTTAGCATACTTATCGTGAATTAATGAACTAATTTCCATGATGGTCATTGGTTGATTAATTTGTTTCACAATATATTCGATAATGGTGACAAAATCATTCTTGATAATTTCATTATTGTCTAATAAGACCAATTTATTGTTTTGTGCGATTAACTGCTTTACTTCTTGACTACATTCAAAATTATAGAGGTATTCTTTTTCATTCAGAGTCTGTTTATTTTTATGGATATTGTCCATGATAAATGTGTAAGAATCTAGATTTAAATTAGTGATTGCAGAAAAGACATTTTGCTTTAAATCATATTGTTCTAACAAAGGGAAATATTTGATTTCCTCTAAATTAGGACAATTGTTAATTGCCTCCCTAAAATAAACCACCTTAATTTTTCTAACGTGTTCATATGGTAAATTAAATTCAATTGATAAGTCATTCAAAGTTCCTTCTTTTTTAACATACTTTGAAAGAATCATCCTGTGTACATCGTTATTAATTAAAGCTATAAATTCATCTATATTTCTAACTAATCAAAATGATTGATTGTCAAAATTAAATTCACTTTCATCATCAGATTTTTCGTTGAAATTTTTGATTAAATAATTGCGAACGACATCATAATATGTTTGATTGCTTGAAATTCTCTTGTATGCTTTTTTAATGTACATAAGTGATTTTTCAGTTAGGACATCTCATTGAACATCGGTTGGAAGTACTTTATTTTGAGAAATGTAGTTTAAAAGAAAATCTTCATAAATCAATTTATTTTTAGCAACAAATTTATCGATATATTCACTTAAAAACATACTATTTTTATTTGATAGTTTATCAACATCATAATTGTCAATTAAACCAATCTTCGATTTAAAAGCTGATACTAAACAAGTGTCATGATAAAAAGGTTCAATATCTTCTTGATAGATATTTAAATAAGCATCAATATTTAATGATGTCGAAAGAATTTTCTTATCAATTTTAAGGTTTGTATTTAATCTATATTTTTCATGTTTAATTTTGATGATAATTTTTTCTTCATTTAAAAAATCTCATATTAATTTTGAATAAGTAACTACATTAATTTGGTTATCAATAAACCCATTTGCTTTCAGTTCGACAAAACATTCTTTGTTAAAATCAATAAAATTGAAATCAATCTTAGTTGATAATTTATTTACAATATTTTCAATTAACTTTACAAAGTATTTTTCATTATCATGGATAGATAAATATTTTTCATTGAACTTTCTAAGTTGGTTAACA
>RCNI01002016.1_pt1 | contig 10268 bp, 8 predicted proteins | sample 2041151 | NCBI WGS metagenome assembly RCNI01 (sample SAMN09708214, study PRJNA481090) | feces metagenome | isolation source: feces | place: Antarctica: Albino Rookery
TTTTTATAATTTATTTTTTGTAAATATCTATTTTATCCTAGTAAATTTGAGTTTTAATTTATAACTTATTTATAAATAAAGTATATCTTAATTTATACAGGTTTTTTGTTATAAGATTTTATGATGAAAAAAAATAATATTGTAACAGGATTAATTTAATGATAGTATACAAAAATGAAAAAGGGGTGGTATATTTAAGCATGATGCAGATAGATTATCGTAGAATAAAACTTACATTATTTTTTGAGAAAAAAATTTCTATTAACATCCCTTTTGCATATGTTTTTCGCTCTGTTTTAGGTAATGAACTACATTACCTTTCATGTGTTTTAAAAAAACAGGTGTGCGGGGAATGTCCTTTACGGTTTAAATGTGCATACAGCGTTTTGTTTGAAAACCCTGTCAGCAAAGATAACGAAGTAATAAAAGGCAGAGATAAAGCACCATCTCCTTATATTATTCAGGCAGAGTATTATAATAATACAGAAATAGAAAAAGTGGATTTAACAGTTATTTTTACAGGCACAGGGATAGATTATATTTCTTATTTTTTACTTGCAGTAAAAAGGGCAGGTGAAAATGGTATGTTTAGAGAACGTATTAAATACACCATGGGTTATATTTCATACAGCAGTAAAGAGTATAGTATGGATTATGATTTTGCCAGCCTGCCTGTGGAATCATATATATATGATACAAATGAAGATAAGGTTAATAAAAATATAAAAATATCGTTTATAACACCTTTTAGGTATAAAAAAATGGGTAAATATACATCTGATATAAACATTAATGATATATTGCTGGCAGCTTTAAGGCGTGTAAATATGCTTTCTTCTTTTTATGGTATAGGCGATACTGTTTCTTATAACGGCAATATAAGTAATGCAGAAGAAAGCCATAATTTTAGCTGGCTTGAGGGTTCAAGGTATTCAAGACGGCAGGATGTCAGCATGAAAATAGGTGGAATATCAGGCAGCATGAATGTTAAAGCTGATTTTACCATGCAGCAGTTATCTTTATTAAATGCTGCTGTTTTATTTAATATTGGTAAAAATGTATCTTTTGGGCTGGGCCATATAAAATATGAGGATATATGATGGATAAAGAGTTAAATGAAAAGTCATTAATTTTAAGCATTGTGTCATTACTGCACTATACAGGCATTATTCAAGAAAGGGCATCTAATTTCGCTATATCTTACAATAAGGCAGTAAGTGATTTTTTTGATACACTTAAAAATCATAATAATTATTTACATAATATGTGGCAGAAACATTTTAGTGGTAATGAAATAGATAATTTTACAGGTAGTTTAAGTGAGTTTAAAAGAAAAGCAAAAGGGATTGTTGCAGATATTGAAAACAGTAATATTGAAACTAATTCTAAAAATTTAAAAACAAGACTTATTCATTTAATATCACAAGTAACCATAAAAGAAAACAGCAGGCCTATTCATACTCATCCTATTGAGAAGTTTACATATAATTCTATATTCCCAGAAGATAAAAATAAATCTAATGAACAAGATTATTATAAAAATACATATGAAAGTATGGTAAAAGAAGTGCAGAAGATTGTAACACGTGCAGAAAAAGAAAATAATTTATTAGCTTTTGCGTCAGCTTTAGATTCTTTATTTTATGAATACACTTCTAATATGCCTGCTTATTTAAGCGATAATGGTGTGGTAGAAATATCGTTATATGAATATGCTAAAACATCATCTGCATATATATCACTACTTTACTATCAGGAACAGACTGGTATTTTAAATAATGATAATAATTTTGCTGTTATACGTGGCGATTTTTTCAGCATACAAAGTTTTATATTTAATAAAGATGCTTCAAGCAAATATTCTCCTAAATCGTTACGAGGTAAATCATTTTATGTATCACTGCTTTCTGACCTTGCCTGCCTTTATATTATTGAAGAGCTTGGGCTTTCCCACTTTAATATAATGATGAATGCAGCTGGTCAGTTTGTTATTATTTCATATAATGATGAAAATACATCTAATATAATTAGTAATATTAAATCAAAAATAGATGAATGGTTATACAACAGGTTTTATTGTTCAGTATCAATGGGTTTATCTTTACTGCCATGTTCTCAAAAGGATTTTAAAAAAGGCGAGTTTGATAAAATAATCCAACAAATGGTATATGAAAAAGAAAAAGCAAAATTAACTCGTTTTAATCTTCCTGCTAAAGAAGAATTTGTTTTTAAAGATTATGATAAGAGTTTCAGCAATAAAACAGCAATGTGTGATATTTGCACTATGGAACCTGGCACTAAAGCAGTAGAAGATCTTTGTGTATGTGATAAATGCTATGATTATGTTTTGTTAGGGGAAAAACTGACAACAGAGAAATATCTTAATATTTACTATAACGAATCAGGTATTTTTAACAGATATAAATACGATTACGGCAGCAGCCACATAAAAGATGCGGTGCATCGTATGCATATCGATTTACATGATGATGATTTGCTGGATTATAACAGCTTTAATGTTATACATTATAGAAGTTATGTTGTAAGAAATTCTAAAGGCAGAATACTATTATTTGATGAAATATCTGATTTAGGAAGTGGTGCTTCTGTGCTTGCTGTTTTAAAAGCAGATGTGGATAATTTAGGGCTTGTATTTGCCTGCGGTTTATCTAAAAAAGATAAAAACCAAAATGTAATAGAAAGTAAAATGACATTTTCTAAAATAAATATGATTTCAAGAAATATACATAATTTCTTTTCATATTATTTATCACATTTAATGGAAAGAGAAAATTTAAATGTTCATACAGTATTTGCAGGGGGCGATGATTTATTTATTGTGGGTAAATATAATGATATTGTTAAATTATCTATTCTTTTAAATCAGGAGTTTAATCGTTTTACAGGTTATAATAGTGAAATAAGTATATCAGCAGGGATTGAACTATTTAAAGGAAGCTCTATATGGTATGTGGCAGAAAAAGCAGAAGAACGTTTAAATAAAGCAAAAAATTATAGAAAAGATAATATACAGGATATATATAAAGGTAATATTGACGTATTATATTCTACAAATAAATATGAAGATTTTATTATGTATTTTAATGAATTTAATAGTTTAATAGCACAAACTAATAATGTTGTATCAAAAGGGTTTTACTATAAATTAATGGATTTTTGTGATATGGAATCAGATTACCAAAAAAATCCTGCCCAAATTAATAATCTAATGTGGCGGTCAAGGCTATATAATTATATTGTATCACTTAAATTAGAAAGTGATATAAATGATCAACTGCTTAAATATTTGACAGCTGGTATAAGCATGTATCCTGACCTTATTAAAACATTAATTGCATTGAAATTATATGATTTAAGGAATAAAGATAATAAGGAGATATAAATGGAAAATAATATCATAATATCATTTGAACAGCCTGATGGAATTCCAAATTTCATTAAAAATGAATCAGAAAAAATTGCAAATATAATTTATCCTGTAGACCTTGACAAGAAAATACATGATAGTTATACCCAACTTCGTAAGTATTATGATGAGCTTTTACGAATACAGGCTATGGTAGGTAGTGGTGATAATTTTGATAAATATTTACCTGCTATTTATATTTTAGGTTCTAAAGCTAAATACGCGGTATCAAGAGATGTTATGTCTGAAGATTTTTCTAATTTCATTACAGAGAATATTAAAAATATAAATAAGAAAAATGATTTTGATAACTTTATTTTGTGTTATGAATCTATATTAGGTTATATTAAATATAATGAATATATTCGTAGGATTGAGAAGCAAAAGCAAAGAAATATGAAAAATTCTAATAATGAACAATCAACTAATAATTATAGTAGCAATTCTAATTATAGAAATCACTACAATAAAAATAATAATAAGAGGTAAATTATGTTTAAAATAAAAGAATATAAAATTACATTAAAAGTTATAAGCGGTTTATATATTGGTGCAGGTGATTCTAATGTGCGTATAGGTGGTGTTGATAATGAATTTATAAAACACCCTGTTAGTAAAAGGCCATTTATTCCAGGCAGTAGTTTAAAAGGTAAAATTAGGTCTTTATTAGAATATGATGCAGGCATATTAAAAATAGATGATAAAGATGGGAACGTTTTTACAGTGAAGGACTATATTGATTGTAAAGATGAGAACCAGCAACAAGCCATACGTCGTGTTTTAATGCTTTTTGGTGCTTTTGGCAATGATTATAGTAAAGAAATAGGAATGACAAGGCTTTCTTTTTCTGATTTAGAATTAGCAGAAAAATATAGAGATAATCCAATGGATACTTTAGAAATTAAAGCTGAAACTGCAATAGATAGAGAAGAAGGCTCAGCAAAAACAGGTTCTCTCAGGTTTACTGAAAGAGTAGTGGAAGGGGTAGAATTTAAAGGCACCATATCTATGAAAGTGTTTGATGGTGATAAGGAGACAGATCTAGAAGAGACACTTTTTAAAGGTATTAAATTATTAATGCTTGATACTTTAGGTGGATCAGGCAGTAGAGGGTATGGACGAATAGAAATCAAATTTGATGATAGTGATAAGCAGTCAAACTTTGAAAAATATACATTTAAATAGGCATAACTATGGAATACTTACGTATTAAAATAAAACCTGTTACAGCTTTTGGAACGCAGCCATCATCTGATACTTTTTTTGGGCAGCTGATATATACACTTTCCTTAATGGATGTGGATATTAATACATTATTAAGCAGCTATAGTGATGATCCATTTTTAGTATTATCAGATCTTTTACCTATGGGTTATGCTTTAAAACCTAATATCCCTAATAAGCCTGATGAAAAAATAAATATTAATAAACTATCAGAACGTAAAAAGTTAAAAAATAAAAATAGAATATTAATTGATGATGTAGTATTAAATAAATCTATTAACAATTTTTGCGAACCATTATGGGATGAAATATTAACAGACAGGACTTATGTTCATATAAATCGTAAAACAGGATTCAGCACATCTGGTGAATTTGCACCTTATAAAGATATAGAATATTATTACGAAACAAAAGACGGCAGTGAGTTCTTTTTTCATCTTTATATGTATATAAAAGATGAATATAAAGATAAAGTATTAGAAGCACTTAAAGTTATGGGACAAATAGGCTATGGTAAAAAAACATCTATAGGTAAAGGCAAATTTTCTTTTGATGATATTGAGAAAATTACAATAGATATAAATAATAGTAATAGTAATAGTAATAGTAATAGTAATAGTAATAGTTTATTTACTCTTGGCAATGCAGTTATAGCTATGCAGAAAGATGCTGCAGAAAATATTTATTATACTCCTGTAACAAGGTTTGGTAAACATAGTGTTTTAACTGCAAATGGTGTCCCTTTTAAAAATCCATTTGTTATGGCTTCTCAAGGTGCTGTTTTTATAAATATAAAAGATAATAATATTTTTAAAAAACCATATATTGGAGCATCTGTTACAAATATATCATTTCAAAGTAATACAGTGGCACAAGGTTATAGTTTATATATACCTTTTAACATATAGGAGATATTATGGCAGAGTTTAATTTTACTTTTAGAACACTATCCCCGCTTCATATTGGAACAGGCGATAGTATTGACCCTTTTAGTTATGTAATGGTAAAAAAAACAATAGGTAAACAAAGTGATTACGAAGAAATGTTAAAAAAGTATAAAAATAACCCTAAATTATTGAATAAGCTACAAGATAAAAGAGTAAGTAATGATAACCATACTCACACGTTATATTGTTTTGATATATATAAACTTATGGATTCATTAGATACTGTTCATAAACAATATTTTTTATCACAAAATAACCACCCAAGTAAAGTATCTGTTAAACCACTTATGAAATTTTTATCAACAACATTTGATTATAGTAAGCATAAAAATGCTGTAGTATATAAGTATGAAATTACACCAAGCATATATCAATATTATTACGAAAAAATGCAGGATCAAGAATTAAATAATATGCTTAGTATAGATACCATTACACGTTCCCAAAAAGCTATTCCATATATACCAGGCACGACTATTAAAGGAGCTTTTCGTAATGCTTTTTTTAAATATAATAATTTAATAGATGATATGGAAATAGATGTAGACCCATTTAGATTATTAATAGTTAATGATGCAATAAATACAGAAGCATGTAAAATAGGTGTATATTTTACTCATAAGTTTAATACTCAATTAAGTGATAATAAATTTGTTCTAGATAGTAACATTAGTAATCAAGTAGAATGTGTTAAAGAGAATGAGGAATTTAATGGAAATATTACTTTAAATAGGAAATTTTATAGTGGTAAGTTAAATAAGAAAGTCCTTAAATCCATGGAAAATAATTTTTCATCATCAAAAGATATTATTAATATGCTTAATAAAGCTTATGGTAATGACTTTGAGAAAACATATAAAAAATTTAGTCATATATATGGTAATAAACATCCATTTATTGTAGCAGTTAATAATATAAAAAACAAACGAGATAAAGATACATATGCATTTATTCAATTAGGTAAATATGGTGGCAAATATTTAAAAGTATCTGATAATAATGAGGAAGGTAAACAGTCAAAAATTATTACAATGTTTGCTACAAAAAAGATTAAAAGTGATGATTTAATGAATGTAAATATAGAAAATGATTATCCTATTCATCCTGCAGGCTGGGTAGCTGTATATTCAAAAGATTAATGCGTTATATTATCTTATATAGAGGGTCTGCTTAGTGGAAACAAATAAATATATAGATAAAGAATACGATGTGGTTTTTCATTTAGTTGGGGAACAGCGTGTTCCTAATTATTTTGGTATTGAAAATATTAAATCTCAAAAGCATATTTTTGTGCAGACAGATGATTTTAAAAGTGATTATATTGAGCCTTTTATTAGGAATTCTTTATTAGATATTATAAATGTAGGGCCATACGATATAAAAGATGTTGAAATTAAAATACGTAATTACATTAATAAGGAAAAAAGAAATAATCAGACAGTAAAAATAGCTTTTAATTTAACAGGCGGCACAAAATTTATGTATGCAGGTGCTTATAATGTTGCAAAAGAAATAGATGCTGATTCCTACTATATTAATACATATAATAAAGAAATAATAATGATGAATAAGGATCTTAAATATGATATACGTAAAATCCAGTCTAATGATGTATTTATAGGTCTGCACAGCAAACAATTTACTATCCACCCTAATGGGTTTAATTCATTAAGTAAAAACAGCATAGTAATAGCAGCTTTTTTATATAACAACAGTAAAATACTAGAAACAATCAAAAAAGAATACGATAGGGGCACTAAAGAACAATATAAAGGCGGTGTATATAATAAAGGGCTTAGAGTAAACTATGATAATGAAAAAAAATTTACTATTACTTTAGATAATATTTCAGAAACATATAATATTCCTTTTCAACAGTTTATTACAGGCGTATGGTTTGAACACTATGTATTTTCATTATTACTTAATTTGAAAAATAAATATGAAATATATGATTTACGCAGCGGTTTAATTATTAAAGATTCACAAGATAATATTAAAACCCATGAATATGATGCTGTTTTTACAGACGGTTACATATTATACACAGTAGAATGTAAAAGCGGTAAAAACGAGTCTAAAGACTATGCTAAAATGAATGAAAGCACAAAACTTTTTGGCGGCACTTTTGGTAAAGTGATTTATATAAATCAGCAGTATGTCAAAAGTATTGATAACAAGGCACAACAAAATAAAGATATTTATATATATGAAAAGATCCAAGAAAACCTTGAACATCATTTACAGAAATTATTAAAAAAGAAGTAACTTATTTATATATTTCTGATTTTGCCATTATTTCTTCTTTTATTTTAAACACAATATCAGCAGGGGATACGACTTTTACATATTTTCCCAGCTGCATAATATATGTAATAATTTCATCATACTGCCTGCCGTTATAGTAATATATTTCCATATATATTTTTTTATTTTTTTCATACATTATTCTTTCATATGGTGCAAATTTATATGTGCAGCGTTGAAAAGAGTTATGCATATCTTCTATTTCTAATACTACAGGAGAAGAACAACGCAGTTTATTTAATGATTCCTGTATATTTTTTTCCATATTTTTATAATCACTTATATTACCGCTTATTTTAACTTTTTTAATTGATAATAAAGGCACATATTTTAAGTAATTACATTCATGGTTATAGCATAGTATATTAAAAGTATCATCATCCTGATTATATTCTATTTTGTAAGGTATTATATTTTCGTTATAACATACTTCACCGTGGTCATCTTTTTTCATATATAGTGAAATATATTTTTTATCATAGGCTGCCTGTAATATTTTACGAAATATACCTATTTCCTCATTGCTGTAATAATAAGGTTCTGTATTATTTAATTTTTTGATAACTAGTATATTATCAGTTAATTTAAAAATCTTATTAGCACTTTCTTCTATATCTTCTTTAATTTTATTAATAACATCTTTTTCTAAAAACAATTCTGCTTTTGGGTCAGATAAAATATCATAAAGCCATATTTTTTCATCATATGTTAAAGCCATTATAATATCATTATCATATTTTGGATAAATCAAGTTATCTTCTCTTTTTTCTAATATACTGTTATTTTTATTTATTACATACTTTATTACTTCATTAAAAGATTTTGTTTCAGTAAAAAACTGTTTAAGTTTATATGCACTTAATGCTTCTTCATTTGATAAAACAGAGTTAATATAATTAACAATATATGTAAAATCTTTGTTTTTGTATTTATTAAATAAGTCCATATTTATTCATCAGCTCCATTGTATGTTCTTTTATTTTATTATATAAATCAGGGTTTTGGTTTTTATCTACTTCTGCATATCTGCCAAACCCGTTAATCCATGGCACAAGTTCCAGCTGGTTTGTGGTGTATATTGTATATTCTAATCCGTTTTCTTTTTCTACTAATTTACCATTTCTTTTAGTATTATAAAGCCTTGCAGCCATTTTTATTTTTTCTTTTTCATCAATTGGAAAAGAAAAGAATATTCTAACAAGTGATACATCATTATTATCAGCCACCATCCATTTATACTGATTATTGTCTATAAAACAGTCTTTTAATTCTGTATCACTATAAACTTCCTGTAAAACAGTAATATTATCCATTCTATCAATTCTTGAATACCCGTATGAATTTTTATCATAATGATAACCGTATACGTATTGCCTGTTATATTCCTGTTCTATTACTATTTTAAAAGGTGCTATTTTATAATTTTCTATTTTACCGTTTTGTTCTTTATATGAATATGAGATCATTTGTTTATTTTTAACAGCTGTAATAATCCGCCACATATTGTTATTATAAATTGCATTATGCATAGCCATATTTTTATATATGAAAATATTATTACTAGGAGTAAAGTGCAGGTCTTGTTTATCTGGAAAAGAGTATATTAAATATTGATTAATGGTTACAGCAAGGTTATAACCAGGTATAACCAGCGGGTGTATATTATAGAAAAATATAACCATTTCTAAAAGTTTTGGCAGCTGCCCTAGATTATCAACATAGTTTAACAAATCTTTCGCAATTCTATACTTATGTTTACTACTACCTTCATTAGTCAGCTCAATAAATCCAAGCTCTACTAAGTCATCAAATATATTTTCAATAGAGTAGCTGTCTTGATTATCTATAATACGGCTTCTTACATCACCGCATAAATCTTTTTTAGTAAAAGATTCTGTTAAATCTGTTAATCCTTCCCCGTGAATATCTGCTTTACCTGCATTTGATAATATCTGCATAAATGTAACAAAAAATATTAACTGATCATGGGTGTAAGAAGAATATCTGTAAGTATCTGCAATATAGTTTACTGGGCATTTATACATATCAGATATAAAAGTAATTAAGTTATGGTTATTTATGTCTGATTTTTTAATATACCTGCTGTCAATATAATTAAAAATACGTCTAAGCATATCTCTCTGCCCGGCAGGTATCTTTTGGTCTGTATTATCAAAATTATATGCAGGCTCTAAATACATTCTGCTTATTATCTGCTTAATAGAATCATAGTTTTTTCTTTCGTTTTGAAACTGCTTAGTATTCTTTTTTATTTTTTTCATACCTTCTCCCACTGTATGTATTGTAGCATAACTTTCTGATAAATAAAAGGAATTTTTATTTTTATAAAATTTAAATTTTTT
>RCNI01002092.1_pt1 | contig 10261 bp, 11 predicted proteins | sample 2041151 | NCBI WGS metagenome assembly RCNI01 (sample SAMN09708214, study PRJNA481090) | feces metagenome | isolation source: feces | place: Antarctica: Albino Rookery
GGTATTTAATGTTATAACTATTCTTGTAATTAAATTGGTGCTGTATAAGGAGTTTAGCTATGGGCATCTTTGACGATTTGAAAGATCGTTTCCATATTGGTCACAATGACTACATTGAAGATGAATATGAGGATGATGAGTACTATGAAGAGGGTGTAGGTGAGCCTTCTTATCATATGCACGACCAGCGCTCTGGCCTCCTTGGAAATACTCCACGTCCTGAGGTAAATTCAGTTAACGTATATACTCGTGGAACACGTATGGAGGAGACTCCAGCTCATGCATACAATCCAGTAGCACCTTATCCTAAAGCACGCCCTACATATGAAGCGCACCTGTAAGCGCCCAGCTTCCACCTTATGTTTTGCGTCCTATTTCATACAATGACGTTCAGACTGTTATCAAGCGTGTACGCACTGGTCAGCCTGTAATTTTGAGTTTTAAGAATACCAACATCGATATCGCAAAGCGTATTTTGGACTTTTCTTTTGGTCTTACGTGCGGAATCGATGGTTCTGTTGAAGAGCTTTCTGATAAGGTATTTGTAGTTCTACCTCATGCTATGAGCTTGTCTCAGGGAGACATCGATAGCTTGCGCTCTCAAGGCATCATTTCTGCCTAAGAGAAGGGAAGACATATATGACTTCTCTCGGAGCAATGCTGGTTGAATTTATCTTATATTTATTGCAAATATATGCAGGCATAATCGTTGTTTGGTGTTTTATGACATGGATGCCACCAAGAAAGAGCGGATTATATGCAGAGATATTCAACTCAGTTCGAATTCTAGTCGAGCCTTATTTGCAATTTTTCTCAAAAATTATTCCTCCTATAGCTGGAATTGATTTTTCACCAATTTTTGCAATTCTCGTGCTAGAAGCGATACAAAAGTTCATTATTGTATTGTTTTAATTTATACTATCTTTAGTATGTATAATATGAATATAAACTATTGCGTTACTCATTTTGAAAGGATCAGCAATGGCAATTACACCGGCAGAAATCGATAGCCTAACATTTTCACCATCTGATAATGGATATGACACCGAAGAGGTCGATGCGTTTCTCGAGCAGCTTACTGTAGAAGTAGATGCAATGCTCACCAAGATTGCAGATCTTAAGAGCCGTCTTAACTCAACTGAGAATCAGCTCGCTGCAGCTCAGGCACAGCTTGAGAATGCAGAGATGAATGCTCCTGTTGTAGAGGCTCAGCCTGCATCTGATTTTGGTGCATCTGAGCGCCAGATCTCACAGGTTCTTATCGTTGCTCAGCAGTCCGCTGACAAGATCGTAGCTGATGCTCGTGAGGCAGCAGATCACATCCGCAACGAGGCAGATCAGAAGGCTCGTGAGGTTATTCGTCAGGCACTCGCTGAGAAGCAGCAGGAACTCGATGAGATTGATCGTCTTAAGACTAGCCGCGAGGAGTTCCGCAACGAGTATAAGAACCTCCTTCAGCACTTCTTGGATGATGCAGATACCGCTTTCCCTAATAGCGTATTGACAGCAGAGCCTCGTGCTGAGAAGAAGCAGACTCCTGCTCCTACACCTCAGCCACAGAGCCCAGCTGAGACCATTTATGCTCCAATGCCACAGACTCAAAACCCTGTGTCTATCGACGATCTCGACTAAGAGAGAAGTTTATATAAGCAATTTATTTAAATTGCATAATTTAAAAGCAGTTTTACATTATGAAACCAAGTCCAATTTTTGGGCTTGGTTTTTTTACCAGGCATTTTACTTGTTTAGTTGTAGTATGTAGGCTTTGTAAAAAATTTTCATTGGTATATTTATTTAGATTTATGCATGCCGTTTGGGTGTACAGTGTGTTGCGTTGCAAACACACAGAAAGGAGAAATCATGTGTACCGCAATGAGATTTAACGACGACAAAGGAAATGTTTTCTTTGGTCGTAACTACGACTGGACCTTCTCCTATGGTGAAGCTCCAATCTTGACTCCTCTTAACTACAAGGCAAATAGTCCTTACGGTGCAATCGAGTCAATGAAGTATGCGGTTTTGGGAACTGGTATTGTTCTTGAAGGTACTCCACTTTACTTCGACGCTTCAAACACTGAAGGTTTGAGTGTTGCTAACCTCAACTTCGCACAGTACAGCGTATATGAGGATCAGCCACAGGACGGAAAGACCAACGTTTGTGTCTTTGAGTTCCCACTTTGGGTTGCTTCTCAGTTTAAGACTGTAGATGAGGTAGAGAAGGCACTTGAGAACGTTGCTGTTATCAATCGAGCAGTAGCAGAGAATCTCCCTGTATCTCCACTTCACTGGATGATTGCTGATGACAAGCGCTCAATCGTTGTTGAGTGCACCAAGCGTGGTCTTGAGGTATTCCACAATGACGTGGATGTTCTCACCAATCAGCCTGGCTATGAGTGGCATCGCGATAACATTCGCAACTACATGCGTTTGACCCCAGAGTACCCTAAGGCTTCTTCATGGGCTAAGGCGGACATGATTCCTTTCGGAACTGGCGCTGGTAACGATGGTCTTCCTGGTGGTTGTGGTGCAGCTGCTCGTTTTGTACGTGCTGCTTACTACAATGCATGCTACCCGGTATGTGATACCGAGACCAAGAACGTTGCTCGTATGCTTCATAGTCTCTCAGGTGTAATGATGATCGATGGTGCTACTACCATCTCTGACGGCACTCTTGAAAAGACCCTCTACAGCAGCTGCTTCTCTTCAGCTACTGGCACTTATTACTATCACACTTATGATGATATTAATATCCGTAGCACTTCTTTTGGTGACTATGACCTCAACTCTGACACCGTACAGAAGATGGTGGCATAGATGACCTACGAAGCATACGTAAAGAATAAGACGTATATTGGCTACGGCCTTATCAACGGCATTATCAATGCTGTCATCTTCTATTTCATTCACATGAGCGACATTGCAGACATGACCACCTTCCACGATGGAATGGTTGATATGGCATTGACTTCTGTATTGCTCGGAATGATCTTGACCTGGTGTGTCGTTCCTCTTACTAAAGCTGATATCAAAAAAGGCATATTCGAGGCTAATACACACTTTACTCAGGCACAGAAACTTCCTCAGAATGCTTTTGTTTTGTCCCTTGTAATGGGCGTTGCAATTGGGCTTGTAGGAAGTGCAATTTCTGCTCTATTGATTTTCATCTGCCAGTCTTTCCTTTATAACTGGGTTCTTATGATTATCAAGGGTATTGTATGCGCTATCATCGGTGGACTTGCAGGCTTTACTGTAATTGAGACTGTTGTAGCTCACAAACTCGAAGATTAATATATTCGCGTTGAATTTCTCCTAAGAGGGGAGTTCAACCATCGAAAGGTTTCACATGGCAGTTACTAAAAACGCTGACCAAAATCAGGCTAATGCGACTAAGTTTCTCGTATTGCCAATCATTGTATTGATTTTGGCTCAAATGGGCACTTCAGGAGATAATGGCGCGGTTGCCATTGCTGCTAATGCCCTTACCGATCACCTCAATGCAACCATGGCTGACATCCAGATGGCAAACATGGTTTACTCATTGATGGCTGGTGCTTTCATGATCGCTGGTGGTCTTATGGGTACCATCATTGGTTGGAAGCGCAACTTCCGCATTGGTGCACTCCTTTGTGCAGCTGGTGAGGTTGTTATGGCTCTCGCTCCTACCATGGGAGTATTCATCTGGGGAGGACGTGTTCTCGTTGGATTCGGTGCATCATTTATGATCCCATCTGTACTTGGTCTTGTTCCTAAGATTTACGAACCACAACAGCGTGTACTTGCATTTGGATGCATTGGCGCAGCTTCTGGTTTGAGTGCACTTCTTCCTTTGTTCCTCGGAATTGTTATGCAGTTCTTCGGATACAAAGTAACCTTCCTGGTACTTGCAGCTTACTTCTTCATCGTATTCTTGCTTTCTTTCAAACTTCCTGCAATTTCACAGGATGAGAAGGGTCTTAAGTTCGATGGTATTGGTGTTGGAATGGCAGCTTTAGGCCTCTTTGCCTTCCTCATTGGCGTTTCTAAGATTTCTGAATGGGGTCTTATTACTCCTTTTGCTAATGCACCATTTACAGTATTTGGATATTCACCAGCTTTGTTCTTGGCAGCACTTGGAATCATTATTCTTGCTGTTCTTCTTAAGGTTGAGAAGAAGGTTGAGGAGAAAAACGGCATCTGCCTTATTCCTCAGTCTTTCACCCATACACCACAGGTTGTAGCTGGTCTTGTTGCTAGTGCTTTGACCTTCTTCTTTATGGGTGTTCAAGGTATCTTGATGGGCCCTTACCTTCAGCTTGTTGCTGGATGGACTCCAATTGACGTAGGAGCAATTTCTCTTGTAACTGGTCTTCCTACTTTTGCTTTTGCAATTGGTATTCCAAAGTTGTTCCCTAAAGCAAATCCACGCTATGTTATTTGCTCTGGATACATCATCATGGCTCTCGCGCTTGTTATCATGCGCTACAGCATTACCATGGATGGCGTAATCGCATGGGGAATCTACCTCGGCTCATTTGTAGCCGGTGTTGGTGCAGGTACTGTATCTGCACAGGCAAACAACGTAGTTGCACTTGCTGTTAATGATCGTGATGCAGCTCAGTCTGGTGGAATCCAGACCACTATGCGCAATGTTGGTCAGGCTATCGGCGTTGCTGTATTGGGAGCTGTTTTGATGTTTGGTATCTCTTCCAACATGAGCTCTATGGCTATCTCTAAGGGTGTAAATCCTCAAGCTGTTGAGCAGGTTGTAAAGATGAACATTACCCTTGCAGGAAATGAGCGCTTTGCAGAGCAGACCAAAGACATCGAGATGACTACAACTGAGCGTGAGGCTCTTACTGAGTCCTACATCTCAGCTCGCTATAATTCAACTCGTCGTGCATACCTCGTAGGAGCTATCATCACCTTCGCAGGTGTATTCACCACTCCTTGGATCACCATCTTTTCTAAAGAAAAGAACGAGGATAAGCAAGTTGCTGAAGCTAAATAAACAGATCATAAGCAATATCTGTTAGACGTGTAACGCTGTTTATAACTAGAGAGGTGTCCTCTTGGCATCTCTCTAGTTTTATTATTCTCATCGCTAGATGGGATAAGTATTCATATGAGTGCTTACAGCACCACTCTCAGACCATTTAAGAGGTGTTGGGAGAGTTGTGCTATAAGGTCTCATACTTGATAGGTTTCTATCCATATTGGCTCTAAGAGTCTCTATATGATGTGTGAGGCAAAGATTCTATTTAGGGAATTATTGCATGAACAATTCGCAATCTGCGGCTATTACATCTGCATCTGAGCAGACTGCTGCTCGATTAAGTTCTCAAGAGTGGTTTATTCTTATCATCCTTGGTCTTGCCCAGCTTGGTACTTCATCTGACAATGGTGCTTTCACTATTGCTAATGCTGACATCATGAAGAGTCTCGGTGCTATGGCATCCGATATTCAGCTTGCAAATACACTCTATTCTCTCATCGCTGGTGCTTTAATGTTGGTAAGTGCGATGCTATCAGTGGTGTTTGGTCCTAATCGTACGCTTAGATCAGGACTTATGCTGGCTGCTGTAGCTGAGGCAGTTGCTGCAATGACTCATTCAATGCTTGTCTTGACATGGGGTGGACGTTTGATGATGGGTATTGCTGCAAGTTTGGTTATCCCATCGATCTTTGCCTTGATTGTAAAGTTCTTTGAACCAAGCCAAAGAAAGCGAGCCTTCGGTATCATTGCTGCTTTTGCTGCATTGGCGACGATATCACCAATTGCTCTTGGAATCATTACCGATAGGGTAGGATATCGCTTTACCTTTGCAATCTTAAGTATCTACTTTGCAATTCTGGCTGTTATTGCTTTCAAGCTTCCTCGACCTCAAAAAATCAAAAGTGCTCACGAATTTGATGGTATCGGATCTATCGTGTTGGCTCTGGGCTTCTTCCTCGTTTTATTTGGATGCTCAAAGGTGAGTGTATGGGGAGTATGGTTTCCTCTTGCTCAAGCTCCTGCCTTCTTTGGAATTTCCCTTTCTCCGATTCTCGTAATTTTAGGCATTGTTCTATTAGCAATGATTGTGCCTTACGAGAAATATCGAGAGGAAAAGGTTGGAACCTGTGCTTTGCCATATGTATTTGTAACAAGTCCAAAGATTAGAGCCGGTTTAATTGCAATTGCACTTCCATACTTCTACCTTGGAGCTCAAGGTATGGTTGGAACTTTCTACTACCAACTGGTACTTGGACTTGATGCTACCAAGACGGCGCTTTTGGGTATTGTTACAGGTATTCCGATGATTGGATTGAGCATCTTGCTGTCAGCACATGCAAAGAAGTTGAAATCCTATAAGATTGTCGGATTTGGTTATATTGCAATTGCGCTTGGATCATCCCTTATGGCATATCAAATGCAACTTCCTTATATGAGTGCCGCTGGATATGCAGCTATCTTTATTGGAGCTATAGGAGTTGGATGTATCAATTCCCAATCAAATAACATGGTAGCCTCTGCAGCTCCTGAGAAAAACAAGCAACAATCGGGCGGCATTCAGGGAATGGCTCGTAATCTTTCGATTGCCATGGGAGTCGCTCTTATGGGATCGGTGTTGTTGGTATCGGTTAATGTCGATCTTGATAGGCGAGTAACATCACTTCCTGAACTATCAACTCATGCTCAGCACGAGATTGAGGATATGACTATAAGTTATATGCCAGATCGTGCTCTTGAATTCGAAGCACAAAAGATGGATATGACATCTGAGGAAAGAGTTGTCTTTATGGATGCGTATCGTCAGTCTCGCTCACATGCAGGTCGTGTAGCTATGCTTACCATGTCGGGAATTAGCCTCGTATCAATCTTGAGTCTCTATCCATTCCTTTCTAAGTCTAAAGGGGAGAGACAATAGAAACATTCATAGACTAATGCATATAAACGCCTCGTCATAATGATGGGGCGTTTTTTGTGCCCTTACGTACTAACATAATGATATATAACCGCTCATAGTATTTGTACACTTCATAAGGTACATCTTACATTTGCAGTTGATATAATATAAATATTCGTAGCATTTCACTAAAGGTGTTATACGAATGTAGTTATGTACATACAAAAGGATGGGAGTTTTTAGCATGACTTACGAGGCTTATGTAAAGAACAAGACATACATTGGCTATGGTCTTATTAACGGCATTATCAATGCAGTTATCTTCTATTTCATTCACATGAAGGATATCGCACAGATGTCAACCTTTGATGCAGGTATGTTCGATATGATTTTGACTTCAGTGCTCCTTGGTATGATCTTGACTTGGTGTGTTGTTCCTCTTACCAATAAAGACATCAAGAATGATGTATTTGAAGCTAATATGCACTACACTCCAGCACAGAAGCTTCCTAAGAACGCTTTTGCTCTCTCTATTGTGTTGGGAATTGTTGTTGGTATCGTAGGTAGTGCTCTTTCTGCACTTTTAATCTTCATTTGCCAGTCTTTCCTCTTCAACTGGGTACTTATGATTATTAAGGGCATCGTTTGTGCAATCATCGGTGGTCTTGCTGGATTTACCTGTATTGAAGATGTTGTAGCTCACAAGCTCGAGGATAAATAAGCTTAATTAGTAATAGTCAGGAATATGAGGCATTGGAAGGAGTTTTATGACAGTGAGTAAATCCACTAATAAAAGTCAGACTAATGCAGACAAATTTCTTGTATTGCCAATTATTATTTTGGTATTGGCACAAATGGGCACCGTTGGAGACAACGGTGCCGTGGCTATTGCCGCAGATGCTCTTACCACAAATCTGGGTGCATCGATGAGTGACATCCAGATGGCCAACATGGTCTATTCCTTGGTAGCTGGAGCATTTATGACAGCCGGCGGATTGATGGGAACCATCATTGGATGGAAGAAAAACTTCCGCATCGGCGCTATCTTGTGTGCTTTGGGCGAGATTGTAATGGTCCTGGCGCCTAATATGAATACCTTCGTTTGGGGTGGGCGAGTACTCGTTGGCTTGGGTGCCTCATTTATGAGTCCATCTGAGCTTGGACTCGTACCTTTAATCTATAAGCCAGATAAACGCGTTTTAGCTTTTAGCTGCATTGGTGCTGCAGTTGGTCTAGGAGCTTTCTTGCCTTTAATCCTAGGTACAATCATGCAGTTTATGGGCTATAAGGTCACATTCTTAGTTCTTGCGATTTACTTTTTAGTAGTGTTCGTTCTCTCATTTAAACTCCCTGAAATCGAGCAAGATGAATCAGGGCTTAAGTTTGACGGAATAGGTGTAGGAATGGCAGCTGTTGGATTGTTTTCCTTCCTGCTTGGTATTTCAAAGATTTCAGAATGGGGTCTTATAACTCCTTTTGCAAACGCTCCATTTACAATTTTTGGATGCTCTCCATGCTTGTTTATGGCAGTGTTTGGAATCGTTGTACTCTTCCTTTTGCTCAAGGTAGAAAAAGGTGTAGAGAAGAAAAATGGCAATTGCTTAATCCCACTTTGTTTTACGCATAATCGTCAGGTTATTGCAGGGTTGGTTGCTAGTGCTTTGACATTCTTCTTTATGGGTGTGCAAAGTATTTTGATGGGTCCCTATCTATTGCTGGTTGCAGGATGGACACCGATTGAAGTCGGTATAACCTCGTTGATCATTGGACTTCCTACCTTTGCTTTTGCTTTCGGTATTCCACGTATATTTCCTTTAGCAAATCCAAGACGTGTCATTTGCTCTGGTTATATCATTATGGCTCTTGCGCTTTTAGTTTTACGACAGAGTATTACTTTGGACGGCGTAGTCGATTGGGGGATTTACCTCGGTTCATTTATAGCAGGATGTGGAGCCGGAACTGTATCATCGCAAGACAACAATATCGTAGCCCTTGCTATCGATGATCGAGATGCATGCCAGTCCGGAGGCATTCAAGCTACCATGAGAAACGTGGGTCAGGCAATTGGAGTTGCCGTCTTGGGTGTGGTTCTGATGTTTGGAATCTCATCGGGCATGTCTTCTATGGCTGTTTCGAAAGGCGTCAGTCTACAAGTTATTGATCAAGTTGAGAGAATGAATATAACTTTAGCTGGAAATGAACACTTTACTCAAGAAACAAGTAGTATTCAGATGTCTAATTCAGAGCGCAAAGAATTGACTAAGTCCTATATTCAATCTCGCTATGATGCAACGCGTAATGCTTATGTTGTTGCCATTTGTGTTATGCTCGCAGGTGTATTTACAACCCCTTGGATCACCATTTTCTCCAAACCTCATTCTGAGGAAAGAGAAGTTGTAAAGATGAGATATAGCAAGAAGAAATAAATCAAAAAAGCCCCTCATTCGAGGGGCTTTTTTAGTATGGATATCCCGTATGGAGGGGTATCTGAAAATTATTAAAGACTACTCGCAGTCGGAGAAGTCGGTTTTGAAATGTGTCCATGGCTCGGATGGGCGAGACTTCAAATAGCCCTCTTGCCACTTCCATTGTGGGTGCTGCTTGAAGAATTCCTCAACGTCGAACTCTACGCCATCAGCACGTCCGTAGCGACCCCACATGTTAAGGTTTGCAATGTCTTCAGAGCTTGCAGCCTTAGCATCACAAGATCCAGCAGGGTAGAATGGAACGTTCCATACACCATGAGGATCATCTGCATAGTACTGTGGATCGCAGTCGTAGTGAGAGCAGATGCAGCGAGAAGAAGGGTTCTCATATCCAAGGTAAGGATCGTAGGTGTCTGCAAGAATCTTCTTTACGATAGGCAAGTCAATCTTTCCGTCGTACTTCTCGATGAGCTCCATGAAGCGGATGCGACGAGCTCCTGTTTGCTGACGAGGATCGTTGTAGCCGTTGTCAGAGCACTCGAGATTACGGATACGAGGGTCGAATACTGCATTGCATCCGAAGAATGCTCCATCCATGGTGCGCTCGAGAGCCTGGAAGCGGAGTCCCTGCTCATAGCGTGCAATCTCACCGGTTTTGTTGTCAGCGATGAGCCATGCATTTGCATATCCACCGTTGTTTCCCTTATTGAGGCGCTCTACGAATTCATCGATGGTGGAGGAGAACTGAACGGCGTCACGAATACGTGCACACTCAGGAACACCTGTTGGATCGTACATATCAAATCCTGCAAGGGTGGTCTCAGTGATACCGAGTCCAGACTCAGTTACATAGAAGTCTGTCATAGAGGAGATGCAGCATGGAGGTGCCTGCATAACAAAGCGGTTACCATCCTCAGGAGTAATATCAACACATACATTGAAGTACTGACCTGACCAGAACTCATCGAA
>RCNI01002017.1_pt1 | contig 10260 bp, 15 predicted proteins | sample 2041151 | NCBI WGS metagenome assembly RCNI01 (sample SAMN09708214, study PRJNA481090) | feces metagenome | isolation source: feces | place: Antarctica: Albino Rookery
AAATTAATTTTAAATTTATCTTTGTCTATTAAATAATATAAATTTTCAGAAAATTTATAATTAAAAATACTAAAAATTCCATATATAATAATATACAAAATATGAATAATAGAATAGAGAATTGCTATCTTAATCCATGTTTTATTTTCTAATAATGCATACAAAATTGAGTTATTTATACCTATATTTAATCCCAAAAATAAACTACTAAACACTAAACCTACTTTTCCAAAAACAAATAATCCCATCAAAGTAATGAATACACTTAACTTTAAATTATATTCAGTTATTTTATGCGAGATTTCCACAGTTTCAACAGTTTCATTGTTCATTTTAACACTATTTTTATACAATTGAGCTATCTCATTTTTATCTGTTAATGAAATTTTATCAAATAAAACCATTCCAAAAATAACACCAATTATAACAATTGTTAAATACACATATATAACTATCTTATTCTCTAAAAAATATCTTTTCAAATACACAAAAATCACCTATAACACTATATGTTATAGATGATTTAAATATTCTAACTATTTTCTGCAATTGCATTACGAGCTAATTCATCACATCTGTTATTAAATTCATTATCTGCATGACCTTTTACTTTAATAAAAGTATATTTATGATTTGAAAGTAAATCAAGCATTTCTTTCCATAGCTCTACATTTTTTACTGGTGTTTTACCTGCTGTTCTCCAATTATTTTTAATCCAAGATTGAACCCAATTTTGTTTAAATGCATTAACAACATACGCACTATCACTATATATTTCAACTTCACAAGATTGTTTTAAAGCTTTTAGACCTTCTATTACCGCTAACATTTCCATTTGATTGTTAGTTGTATTTGCTCTATAACCACTTATTTCTCTCTTAGCATCTTTATACATTAATACACATCCATATCCTCCTGGACCTGGATTACCACTGCAAGCTCCATCTGTATATAATATTATTTTTTTCATTTTTACTTTCCTTTCTTGCATGTAAATCTTTTCTATGTTAACATATATTATATATATTTATTATATAAATGTAAAGGAGTTTTTATGAAAATACTAGGAATAATCGCAGAATATAATCCATTACATAATGGTCATATTCATCAAATTAAAGAAAGTATTAATAATTTAAATCCAGATTTAGTTATTGTAATTATGTCTGGTTCATTTACCCAACAAGGAAATATTGCAATTGTAGATAAATTTACTCGTAGTAAAATAGCTACTTTATATGGAGCAGATATAGTTATTGAACTTCCATTTATATTTGCTACTTCTAGTGCAGAATTTTTTGCTAAAGCAAGTATAAATATACTTAATTCTCTTTCAATAGATTATTTATCTTTTGGTAGCGAAGAAGAAGATATTTCTAAACTTATTAACTACTCTAAATCTATTATTGAAAATAAAAAAGAAATAGATTTAGCTGTAAAGAAACATTTAAAAGAAGGATATTCATATACTAAATCATATATACTAGCTTTAGAAGAAACACTTAAAGGTATAGATGAAAATGTATTTAAATCCAACAACATTTTAGCTATAGAATATATAAAAGAAATATTATCTTTAAATTCAAATATAAAGCCTTTTTGTATTAAAAGGGTATATAATAATTATAATGAAAATAATCTTTCTAAATTTGCATTTTCTAGTGCTACAAGCATACGTGAAAGCTTACTTAAAGGAGAAAGCAAAGAAAGAATATCAAGATATATTCCAGAAGAAACTTTAGAAGCTATAGATAGCAATAATATTATTTTTAATGATAAAATATATGAAATTTTTAGGTATAAAGTAATTTCAGAGAAAGAAAATTTAAAAAATATACACGAAATATCAGAAGGTATAGAAAATAGAATATATAATAACGTAGTTCTATATACAACTTATAATGATTTTATAGAAAATACTGTAACAAGAAGATTCACATTACCTAAAATTAAAAGAATAATGCTAAAAATTATTTTTAATATAAATAAAAATTTCTTTGATAATATAGATTATTCAAAAGATTTATACGCTAGAATTTTATCTATAAATGAAAAAGGAAAAAAATATCTTGGAACTATTACTAAAAATTCAAATATTCCTATTATTACTAAGTTAAATGACAATACAATATCTAATTTAACAGATAAACAAAAAAATATTTTAAATAAAGATATAGAATCAACTAATCTATTTAATATTTTACACAATGAATCATTAAATAAGGACTTTAATAATAGACTTTAAAAAAATGTAGCTATTTAAGCTACATTTTTTATTTTATTTAATTTATATATTATTGCATCTATATATATACTATATTTAATATTATCTAATAATCTAAACTTGTTTTTATCTTTGTCTGTTAACCATATAGTTTTTTCTCTAGTTACTATACCATCTAAATAAACTATTGTTAAACCGTATCTAGACCAAACAAAATTATGCCCAGGAATATCCGTTTTTCTACCACCATATTCTTTTTTCACTTCTTTAATATCCGCAAATCTAATAAAGGTGATTGGTGTTTTTCTATTTTTCTTTTCCCATATTTTAAAACTATGTTCATAAAAATCTACTTTGTATAATGGAGATGAAAAATCATTTTTATCATAAATTCTTTGAATTTCATCTGGCTTTTTTAATTTTTCTGATTCTTTTATTAATTGATCTAACACCATTTTTTCTTCACCTTCATTTAAAATTAAATATAATGATGCTAAAAAAACTAAACCTAATAATATGAAAATTATTATTAAAAATATTACTAAATTCATAATCTCTCCTTTAAAAATATATGTATATTATATCATATTTTTGAGATTATGTCAACTTAACTAAAGATATAAAAAAAAGATGTAACCTAAGTTACATCTTAAATTTATACTATATTAATTCGATTATTGCTCTTTCAGCTCCGTCACCTTTTCTAGCAACTAATCTAATTATTCTGCAGTATCCACCGTTTTTACCTTCGTATTTTGGTGCGATTTCTTCAAATAATTTTTCTGTTAAATCTATAGTATTTCCTTTTTCATCTTTTAATTTGTTTACCATTGTAAACATTTTTCTTCTTGCAGCTAATTTAGAAGGTTTGTCATTTTTAACTTCTTCTTTAACTACTTCTCTTACTACAACTTCATATTTGTTTCCATTTTTAGAAGTTTTAGTTTCTTTAACTTTTTTACCGTTTTCAACTTTTGCTCTAGAAACAGTTTTTTCAACCATTTCAAAATTATCTTTTTCAGAAATTGCAAGAGCAACTAAACTATCTAAAAGTGGTTTAACTTCTTTAGCTTTTGCTAAAGTAGTTTCAACTCTACCATTAAGTACCACTTGTGATACTAGGTTTTTTAATAATGCTTTTCTATGTGCAGTAGTTCTTCCTAGTTTTCTTGTTCCTGGCATGTGATTTTCCTCCCTACTTATTCGTCTATTGATTTAAATTCTAATCCTAAAGAATGTACTTTATTAATTACTTCTTCTAAAGATTTCTTTCCTAGATTTCTTACTTTCATCATTTCTTGTTCACTTTTTTCAACAATGTCTGCTATTGTTAATAATCCAGCTCTCTTTAAGCAATTGAATGATCTTACTGAAAGTTCTAATTCTTCTATCTTAGTTTCAAGCATTTTATCTTTTTCAGACATTTCTTTTTGTGACATTATAGACATATTTTTAGCTATATCTGATAAATCAATGAACATTTCTAAATGTTCGTTTAAAATTTTAGCCGCTAAGCTTAAAGCTTGATATGGTTCTAATACACCGTTTGTCCATATTTCAATAGTTAATTTATCATAATCTGTTTCTTGTCCAACTCTTGTTTTTTCAACATTAAAGTTAGCTTTTTTAACAGGTGAGAATAATGAATCTATTGGAATAGTGTTAACTGGTTGATCTTCAAGTTTATTTTTATAACTTGGGATATATCCTCTTCCTTTGATAGCTGTCATTTCGATATTTAATTCAGATCCTTCTTCAACATATGCTAAGTGTAAATCTTTGTTTACAACTTCAATTGTTGAATCGCAAATGATATCTCCTGCTGTTACTTCACAAGGTCCAACAGCTTTGATTTGAATATTTTTTTGATCCATATCATCAGATTTTAAACAAACTTGTTTTAAATTTAATATTAAGTTTGTTACATCTTCTGTAACGCCTGGTATTGTTGTAAATTCATGAGCAACACCATCTATTTTAATTGTACTTATTGCATAACCTGGAAGTGAAGAAAGTAATATTCTTCTTAATGAATTTCCTAGAGTTATTCCATAACCTCTCTCTAGTGGTTCAACCTCAAATTTTGCATAATATGTGTCAGCATCAACTTCAACACATTTAATTTCTGGTCTTTCCATTTCTAACATTTTGCTTCCCCCTTAATTTCTAAGCGATTAAATAATCACCTAGTTTAAAATTAGTTTTTAGAGTAAAGCTCAATTATTAAGCTTTCTTGTACGTCTAAATCAACGTCTTCTCTAACTGGTAATCTAAGTACTTTTGCTTCATTTTCTTCTTTATTAACTTCAAGCCATGATGGTACTACTTTTGAGTTTGTTGCTTCTAATGCTTTAACAATTGCTTTGTTATCTTTCTTAGATTCTCTTACTTTTATAACATCTCCAACTTTAACGATGAAAGATGGGATATTAACAGTTCTTCCGTTTACTTCAAGCATTCCATAATTAACAAGTTGTCTTGCTTCTGCTCTTGAAGTACCTACACCCATTCTGTAAGCTACGTTATCTAATCTTCTTTCTAATAATCCGAATAGATTTTCTGCTGTAACTCCTGGCATTCTGAACGCTTCATCATAATATTTTCTGAATTGTCCTTCTAAAACACCATAGTATGTTCTAGTTTTTTGTTTTGCTCTTAATTGTGTACCGTATTCAGAAAGTTTAGATTTTGCTTTACCATGTTGTCCTGGAGCATATCCTCTTCTTTCTAAAGCACATTTATTTGTTGTACATCTTTCTCCTTTAAGGAATAATTTTGTACCTTCTCTTCTACATTTTCTACATAAAGCTTCTCTGTATCTAGCCATTTCTCGTTTTCACCTCACTTAAATTATACTCTTCTTCTTTTTGGTGGTCTACAACCATTGTGTGGGATTGGTGTAACATCTTTAATCATGTTGATTTCTAATCCCGCTGCTTGAAGTGCTCTTATAGCAGCTTCTCTACCTGAACCAGGTCCTTTTACATAAACTTCAACGCTTTTTAATCCGTGTTCCATTGCAGCTTTTGCAGCAACTTCTGCAGCTGATTGAGCAGCGAATGGAGTATTTTTTCTTGAACCTTTAAATCCTAAGCTACCTGCGCTTGACCAAGATAATACATTACCTTGTGTATCACTCATAGTAACAATAGTATTATTAAATGAAGATTGAATATGTGCAACACCAGCTGCGATATTTTTTCTTACTTTTTTCTTTGTTGCTTTTTTAGTTACTTTTGCCATTTAATTATACCCCCTTCTTATTAGCTACTACTTTCTTAGGACCTTTTCTTGTTCTTGCATTAGTTTGTGTTCTTTGTCCTCTTACTGGTAATTTTCTTTTATGTCTTTGTCCTCTGTAGCAATTGATTTCCATTAATCTTTTAATGTTAAGTGCTACTTCTCTTCTTAAGTCACCTTCAACTGTGCAATCTCTTTCAATTATTGCTCTGATTTGTGCAACTTCATCATCAGTTAAATCTTTAACTCTTTTTGCTGCATCTATGTTAGCTTCTGCTAAAATTTTTCTTGATTTTGATCTTCCAATACCATAAATACTAGTTAAGCCTATTTCAGCTACTTTGTTTTTTGGTAAGTCAATTCCTGCTATACGTGCCATCTATGCCACACCTCCTACTTAACCTTGTCTTTGTTTGTGTCTTGGGTCAGAGCAAATTACTCTAACAACACCTTTTCTTTTTATGATTTTGCATTTTTCACAAATCTTTTTTACAGATGGTCTTACTTTCATTTTTGATTTTCCTCCTTTAAAAAATGCTTCTTAAAAATTACCTGTGTGTAGGGCGATAATTTTTAAAATATATATTAAAACAAACCCGAAATAAGTTTCCTTACAGCCGCTACGAATTTGCTTCAATCAAATTATTAATAGAAGTCTACTTACCTCTCCAAGTAATTCTACCTTTTGTTAAATCATATGTTGATAACTCAAGTTTAACTTTATCACCTGGTAATATTTTGATATAATGCATTCTTAGTTTTCCAGAAATATGTGATAACACTTCATGTCCATTTTCAAGTTTAACTTTAAAAGTAGCATTTGGAAGTGCTTCAGTTACTATTCCTTCTACTTCAATAACATCATCTTTTGCCATGTTTTCGCCTCCTATATTTTTTAAATTTCACGTTATGTTACGTGAAGATTAATATAACATTTATATTATACTCTTTTTTTATTAAAAAGTCAATATATCTGGTTCGTTTTTTGTAATAATTATTGTATTTTCGTAATAAGCTCCTAAGCTACCATCTTTAGTAACAATAGTCCATTTATCACCTAATATTTTATAATCACTTGAACCAGCAGTAATCATAGGTTCTATAGCAAGTCCCATACCAGCTTTTAGTCTAAGACCTTTACCTTTTTGACCTACGTTTGGTACACCTGGATCTTCATGCATTTCTCTACCGATTCCATGACCTTGGAAATCATCAAGTATTGAAAATCCTTGTTTTTCAACATAAGTTTGAATGGCATTTGAAATATCACCTATTCTATTTCCTTCTTTTGCATATTCCATTGCTGCAAAAAAAGCGTTTTTAGCTGTATCAATTAATTTTTGTGCTTCTTTAGATATTTTACCTACACCATATGTTCTACCTGCATCAGCACAATAGCCATTTTTTTCAACAGTTATATCAAAACAAAGAACATCCCCTTCTTCTAGTTTTCTATTGTTTGGTATTCCATGTATTATAGCATCATTTACAGACATACATGTTGCATGTTTATAATATGGCTTTCCTCCATAAATGCTTGGTACACCAACAAAAGATGGTTTTGCTCCATGTTTTTTTATGATTTTCATTACCATTTCATCTAATTCTAAAGTTGTTACTCCAGGTTTAACTGCCTTTTCCATTTCTCTAAAAATTTCTTTAACAATTTCACCTGCTTCACGCATTTTTTCTATTTCTTTTTGGTTCTTAATGTAAATCATTTGCAAATTCCTCGAATTTCATCATAGCATATTCAGGATTTTTACTTGAATCTACTACTCTTAATAAATTTTGTTTTTTATAATATTCAATTATTGGTTTAGTTTTCTTTTCATAAACTTCCATTCTATTATCTAAAGCTTCTTTGTTATCATCCATTCTAACTTTAACTTCACTTCCACATTTATCACAGATACCTTCTACTTTTGTAGGAGTATCTTTGCTATATGTAGCTCTGCAGTTAACGCATTCTTGTCTAGATAAAATTCTTCTATATATTGTTTCAATTGGTGCATCTAAATGCACTGCAGCAGCAATATTTTTGTTTAAGCCTTTTAATAATTCATCTAAAGATTCTGCTTGTGAAATTGTTCTTGGGTATCCATCTAAAATAAATCCATTTGCACAATCTTCTTTTGAGATTCTTTTTACTAAAAGATCATTAATTACGCTATCTGGTAATAATTCTCCTTTACTTAATAAATCTCTTGCTTCTTCTGTTAAGTCTTCTGTTTTTCTTAACATTTCTCCTGTAGAAACACAAGGAATATTATATTTTTCAGAAATAATTCTTGAAATTGTTCCTTTCCCTGTTCCAGGAGCTCCTAATAATACTAATATCATTGTATTACACCTCCATGACAATTCACATAATATTATCTCATATTTAAAATAAAAAGTAAAGCTTTTAATAGTACATTTGAATAAAAAAACACTATCAAAAGATAGTGTTTTTTTTATTCTAAAAATCCTTTATAGTGTCTACTTACCATTTGTGTTTGAAGTTGTTTTAATATTTCAAGAGCAACACTTACTACGATTAGTATTGAAGTTCCTCCAAAACCAACATTTAAGCCTGGCATTAAGGCTTGCACAATAATTGGTAATACTGCAACTAAAGCTAAGAATATAGCTCCAGCCCAAGTAATATTATTAAGTACTGATGTAATAAATTCAGTAGTTGGTTTACCAGCTCTTATACCTGGTATAAAACCACCATTTTTTTTCAGGTTATTTGTCATTTCAACTGGATTTACAATTATAGTTGTATAGAAGAATGTGAATGCAACTATTAATCCCATATAAATTAATGCATATCCGATCATAAACCAGATATTAGTTCCGCCTAATGAGAATAAATCACTTACCCATTTTGCAAATCCTGTTGGATTTCCTTTTGTGCAAAGATTAATAATCATTGGTGGGAACATCATAAATGACATCGCAAATATTATTGGAATAACACCTGCCATAGCCACTTTTAATGGAATATGAGTATTTTGTCCACCCATCATTTTTCTTCCTACTACTCTTTTAGCGTAGTTAACTGGTATTCTTCTTTCAGCTTGTTGTACAAAAATAACTCCAGCTATTAACGCTACCATTGCAACAATAAAGGCAATAATTACTAATAAATTAGTTATTCCACCTTTTGCATATGTTAATAGTGCAGTTGCAGCAGCTGGTGCTCCAGAAACGATACTTACGAAAATGATTACTGATACACCATTTCCAAGTCCTGTTTCTGTAATTTTATCAGCAAGCCACATAAGAAGAGCAGTACCTGCCATAAGAGATGTTACAAATAATAATAATCCTAAAACCATACCTGCTCCAGAAGTAAGAGGAGCAACTAAGAATCTTCTATATTGTAAGAATAAACCTACTGATTCTATAATTGCGAAAACAACTGTTAAATATTTAGTATATTTATTAAGTTTTTTTCTTCCTGTTTCTCCTTCTCTAGCAAGCTTTTCAAGGCTTGGTATTACAATTTGTAATAAATTTAATATAATTGATGCTGTTATGTATGGTCCAATAGTCATAGCAAATATTGATAAACGACTAAAGGCTCCCCCTGAAATTATATTTATTGTTCCTAATATACCGGAATTGGTAGTAATTTCATTCATGAATGAAATTTTATCAATTCCTGGTACAGTTATGAACGTACCTAATCTATAAAGTACAATTATTAACACTACGAAAAGCATTTTTTTTCTTAAATCTTTTACTGAAAATATATCTTTTAAGGCTTGAAGCATATTACTTTACCTCTGTCTTTCCACCTACAGCTTCTATTTTTGTTTTAGCTGAATCAGAAAATTTCTTAGCTACTACTGTAAGTTTTTTTGTAAGATTACCATTACCTAGTACTTTTAAACCAGCTAATTCTTTTTTAATCATACCTTCTTTGATAAGTAATTCTACATCAACGATTGTTCCGTCTTCGAATCTTTCTAAATCAGAAACGTTAACTGTAGCATATTCAGTAGCGAAGATGTTGTTAAATCCTCTTTTAGGAATTCTTCTATAAATTGGTGTTTGTCCACCTTCAAATCCTCTTCTTACTCCGCCGCCACTTCTAGCTTTTTGACCTTTGTGACCTCTACCAGCAGTTTTTCCAAGACCTGATCCAATTCCTCTACCTACTCTTTTACTTGAAGATTTGCTTCCAAATGCTGGACCTAAATCATTTATTTTCATGCCATTGTCCTCCCTTCAATAAGTATTTTAATAACTTGTTATTATTTATTATTATTTAAGAATTTCTTCTACTGTTTTTCCTCTAAGTCTTGCAACTTCTTCTGCAGTTCTTGTTTCTTTTAAAGCTTTGATTGTAGCATAAACTACGTTTCTAGCATTTCTAGATCCAAGAGTTTTAACTGTAATATCTTTAACACCTGCAAGTTCAAGTACTGGTCTAACAGCACCTCCAGCGATAACTCCTGTTCCTTCTGGAGCTGGTTTAATAATAACTTTAGTTGAACCAAATTCAGTTGTAGAAGCATATGGAAGTGTTCCGTTTACGATTGAAACATCTATCATATTGTTTCTAGCTTCTTCAGTTGCTTTTTTGATTGCGTCAGGTACTTCAGCTGCTTTACCGCTACCAACACCTACTCTACCTTTCTCGTCACCAACAACTACTAAAACGCTAAATCTAAATGTTCTACCACCTTTAACAACTTTGGCTACTCTACTTACATGAACTACTTTTTCTTTTAATTCTGTTTTAGTTTCTTGCATGTAATTTTTCCTCCTTTTACTTAGAATTCAAGGCCTGCTTCTCTAGC
>RCNI01002018.1_pt1 | contig 10259 bp, 13 predicted proteins | sample 2041151 | NCBI WGS metagenome assembly RCNI01 (sample SAMN09708214, study PRJNA481090) | feces metagenome | isolation source: feces | place: Antarctica: Albino Rookery
TGCAGCGATGAATGGGAGTTTGACACCGAAAAGGTAGAAACCTCCATGACACTGTATGCCCAGTGGAAAGCCAACTGACATACAGCATCAAAAAAACCAACAACGCAAAATCCCCGGTTCGCTTTCGTGAACCGGGGATTTTTGATATGCAGTTAAAAATAGGCCGCTGCATAATCTGACTCAGATCAGACAGACTAAATGAAAACAGCAGCCCTGAAAAAACGATTATAAAAAAACAAAAAGCTCAGAATCATAAGATTCTGAGCTTTTGGTACGCCGGAAGGGACTCGAACCCCCGACCTACTGATTCGTAGAGCGGTACGCACCGTAAAGCCTCGTATTTTATCGTCATGTTCTATCCAATTTCACATAGTTTTATATAGTTTCTCGTAATATATCTCATAGTATTGTTTTGTGCTATTTTATAGGTTGTGACCCAAAATTGACCCAAAATTTCAGGCCGCCCAAAAACAACACAATCGAAAATGGCAAGCAGCACACCCCAACCCTCGCGTGTGCGCGCGTAAATCTCTGGAATGTCCTACCCACACGAGTATACAGATAATTGGAAGAGCGTTTTTTACGACCGGGCGTTGGGTCCTAAATTGGGACTACATTTCAGACTAGATTTCTCTTTGCGTGTGTTTTTATTCGTAGTGACGGCGTGAAGAGCAGAAGCAGCCCCTAGCTGGGTGGCAAATTACCACCCAAAAAACAAAAGCCGCCACACCCTCAAATGAGTGTGACGGATTAAGCTCTGTATTATGTTTTCTTAGCGTAGCCATCCATGTAGCACTGCTGCAATAGGGCTGCAACCTCACAGGCATAGGCTTTATCCTCCGCAGTTCCTTTGTATGTCATACCGCTTGTCATCCCCTGAAAGACCGCCGCCGGCAATGCTCTGAGATTATTCTCCCTGTCTTGGACTCCCATAGCCTCAATCTGATCACAAAGAGCACACAGGCTTTTCGCCATTTGAATTGCTCTTTCAGTAGGCTGATGTCCATACTTTGTTTCTAATTCCGTCAGGATCCCCGGCAACTCTTTGACCATATTCATTCCTGGACTACCTCGCTTCCATTGGCGTAGAAGTCGGGCAAATGTCAATTACAGCCCTAACAACACGACCCAAAATACGGACACAGTTGACAGGCAATGTTTGTGGCTGGTACTCCGGATTCGTGGATGCAGGAACCAGGGTTACAGTACCACCCCCATAGACCAGACGACGAATCATCAAGCAACCATTGTCAACCACAATGGCTGCAATCTGATCAGCAGCAACGGTAGTCTGCTTCTGAATCGTTACCACAGATTTTTCATAGATCCGGGCGTCATTCATACTATCATCCTGAACAGTGATACTGAAGCACTGGTCTGATGGTAGGGCGTTCTTATCAGCAGGCAGCATTTGGGGTAACCTCGCTTTCCTCAGGGGCGCAGATCTCTGCAATGATAGCCGCACCGAACTGATTAGTGGTATCCACAGATGGGGAAGGTTCTGCATCCTCCCACAGCTGCTGCAGATCCACAGACACACGCCGTCGGGCATTGATCCGCTCCACCGTGCTTACAGCGTAACCGTTCCGGGCGTACTTTTCCCGGATATAGTCAACAATGTCAATGTGGATAAGGTTCAAGGCTTCGATCCACTTACAATCCATGACAAACACTTCCTCATGCACGGTACGAGGCCGGGGGTCTCTCCGATCTACATACTGGATTTTGTAACCTGTCAAAACCATCTGCTTTTTGAAAATCATTGTAAAATCCTCCGTTTCTCTATTGACACAGAGGGGGCAGAGCCTTAAAATTAGGGTGTCCCCTCTAGGGGGTGGAAGCTCTTTGCATCGTGCTTTGGTCGGCGGTGATGCAAGGGGCTTTTCTTATGCTATCGGCTGTACCTGAGAAGCTCCAAAGAACCGGGCTTTATAGGTCATTCCGTCACCTTTGCTTGCCCAGATCAGATCTACACCGAACAGAGCCTTGCTTCCGTGAACGACTTCGTAACCTAGCTCTTTCCACTGGCTCCAGGTGTTTACCTCTTCACCAATGCCGGCGGCTGTCCTGGCCTCCTGGACTCTGGCAGCGTTCACAGGCTCCGCTTTAGCAGACCCCCATGCACGATGCAGGCATTCGGAAAAACTGATTTCCAGCTTGCGAAACAGTTCCCACGCCTTGCGCATGATCTCAGATAGATTGTACTTCATAGAATTTCCTCCTTGTATTGTGGTGGGAACCTTCAGCGGATTCAAGAATGTTGCCGGGGTTGGTGCGGCGTCACTTGGCGACCAGCGCTGAATTCATCGACCGTGTAGTTCTCGATTGGTTCCCTTACCTTGTGATCGTATTATACACCTTTATTAAGTGTATGTCTATTGATATTATACACATATTATTAGTGTTTATATAGTCCATATTGTACACTTGACATATGTGTACAAATCAAATAGAATACAGTTATGGTGGAGAGGATCGTGCAATTATGTAGTCGCCACCAATGCTACAGAACGGAGGAAAAACAAATGCCGATTACTTACAAAGTCGATGTTTTGAGTGCGCTCAAAAATGCCGGTTATTCTTCATACAGAATTCGTAAAGAGCGCCTAATGGGTGAAGCAACTTTGCAGAAACTTAGAAACAACGAACTTGTCTCATGGGAGAATATCGATACTATCTGCAAACTGCTAGGCTGTCAACCTGGCGACTTGGTACAATATGTACCGGATGATGAATAGTAAAATCGGGAGTGCCCTGTGCTATGGGTTCTCCCGGTTGTTTTTATGTCTGTGGCGGCGCTGGTGGCCGTGTGCTGGCGCTTTGTAAAAATTATATGTCACTATTCTCTGCTTGCTCTGAACGAATTGACAGCTTTCTGCAATCTATGAGCTGTTAAATCCTAATGGGTGATGATGGTTATATTGGAGTTTCCCTTATTACCGTCGGGATTCACGACAGTATTCTTATCCTCATAATCACCATGGATGCCCTAAATTAGGGCGCCCTTTGGGACTGCTGCGCCCTAGGCTAAGGTCGCAAATTGCGATGGTAGCCGATTCTCTCGACTTCCTCTTGACTTTCCACAGGTTCACGGTACCAATTCAAAGTGTCAGATCCTGCCGCCGGCGGGTGGTTATTGATGAATTAACCGCCATACAGCCATAACCTGAATAGCGTTTTATGGAATGATTTCAGGTTTTATCAGGTTTTAACTGGTTATTTATGCCTATATATGTTCTTGCTTCAACATTCTTCTACATAAGGGGGTACCGTTTTGGTACTTCTTGACGAGATTCCCATTTGGGGAACCCGCTGATTCACCGAACCACAATCGACACAAGTTTCGAAAGCTCAATAACGAATTGTTATTCAGTTTCAGCTTTGGAACACTCGCTCAGATCTGGCCGAACGAATCGTTCTGTCAGACAGTGAATGATTCATTCACCGTTTATTTCTCTGAGTCGGTGTTTTACAGACCCAGACATATATCAGGCGTGTCCATTTTAGACACCCCCTTCACTTGTTGCAACGATTCTGCAATTGCTAACTGTTTGGGAATATGTGTAGTAGCGTGCATTTACAGGATGGTGTCACGAATCGTTACCCCTCCCCACACAAAACCGTCAATTCAGCAGCTTCCCATGGGGTCGCGTTTCCCGACTCCCTCTGGCCTGCGGGATGCTGGAAAATGTTAAATTTCTCTGTTTGCTTTTCTAAACAAATAACTTGTGTATGCCCTTTGGGGTAGGTTTACACCGACTTTTTACCGGTTTTATCGTAAATATGCTGTCGTAAGAGTAATTTGTTTTGGATAACTGTTTATTTTCTTGTGCCTGAGAATTGCACAAATACTAGCGGGTAAAATTAGTCTGGTCTGAGATAGTTGTTTTCGGTTTCTTGGTGGCATGAACAAGTCACTACAAGGCAACCATATTCATCTTATGTAACCCCAATTTTGTTTCATAATGTACTAGTATGTATCTTTTTGTACAATTTTGTATAAAACTGTACAAATATTTCATTTACTTTTTCTCTAGAAAAGGTACGCACTAGCGTATATAATATTAGTAACGGAACCCGCCGAGCCTATGGATGCACAAACATCTATGCGTATCATGGCGGGTCTTTTGTTTTGTGTGGGTGATTTTATGTTACAACCAGCCAATACCAAGCCTTTTAAGACCTATGAAGAGCAACTAACCTTGCTCAAGCAACGAGGTATGCATATTTCCGATGATCGCAAGGCATTAGAGGCACTTAAGACCGAAAATTACTATCGAATTAGCGGATATTGGCTCACGATGCTGAAAAAGAATAATGACGGCACAAATGTTTTTTATCCTGGAGCTGATTTTGACAATGTCATGAATCTGTATCAGTTTGATATGGAACTACGAAAGGTAATTATGGTTGCCACAATTACCATCGAAACAAACTTAAAAGCCTTTGTTGCATACTATCATAGCCAAAAATATGGTCCATGTGGATATATGAACAGTCAAAACGCAGAAGACATTTGGAAACATGCAACATTTATCAATGCATTATCGAATGACTTGCATAGGAGAAAAGAGGAGCCATTTGTAATCCATCACAATCAGGATCTAGGAGGCATTTATCCGATCTGGGTTGCAACCGAAGTATGTTCCTTTGATCAGATTTCGAAATTTTATCGCAATATGCTTCCGGCAGATCGATCAAATATAGCAAAAAATTTCTACGGTATCTCATCGAGAGAGTACATAGAAAATTGGATACACTGTGCTGTTGTAGCACGCAATATGGCTGCACATGGCGCTAGGTTCTATAATAAGCCTAATTATAAGCCTGCAGCCATGCTGCCTAAAAACCTCAAGAAGTATTCTACAACAATGTTTGGATATGTCTACGCGATTTACCAGTTGTTGCCTGTTGAAAAGAAAGAAGATTTTCTCGAATCAATTACCCATGTTATCGAAAACCATTCTTATGCGATAATAAAACATATAGGATTTCCATGTAACTGGAAATCTCTAATTCTCCAAGGAGCTAAAACTCAGGAAATTCCACCCTATCCAGATGTGATACGCGCTGATGTGGAAAGATATTTAGGAAATGGGTGGAATTGGACTGTTATTGCAAAAATGGTTAATCGTGTACATGGTAGTAATTACTCAGCAAGTGAAATAAGGGCTTTGCATCAAGGAAACAGTGTATCGACAGAATAACACGATATGCATAAGACTATGCCGGGAGTTACCCTTTTAGGGGATGCTCCCGGCTTTTATATTTTATGCTTAATAGCTTTCCTATGGGATGCATTTCTAGCCCCCATTACGGCAAAGCTGAAAGACTTTTCTTCTCTCCTATACAATAAAATACCACAAACTACAAATTCCACCTAGTAATGCACCGATGTGAGACCGGCCTGCAATCATATTACCATCAGAGCTGCCGCCTTAACATTCCTTAATAAGTCAAGCCGTCACAAATATAAATTTTCACTAGTACCCTATCCGCTGTAATGTCAACATCTGTCAACACGGCCGGCGGTTAGATCACTTGGTAGCAGGTACCCGAAACATTCCCCAACAAGCCGAACAAAGTCTTTATGCCACCGTTTTCCAGTAGTCCAGGACACATAGCATCGACAGGCCGCCGCTTCAATGTTATCTTTTGATCCAGTCCAATATACTTCCCGGATAAAGCGTAGCTTATCATCACCACTACGCTGAGTCTGCATAATTTCAACAGCTCTTTTTACTGCTTTGTACTCCATCATCTTTGCCGGAGGCATTTGATCGCCCAGAGCTTCATATTCCTGCTTTCTTGCTGGGTAGTTCTGGACCATGTGAACAGCGTTAACCCACCAATCATAACGAAATGAGGACATTAACAACAACCTTCTTTCTATTGCTTCTGCCGGCGGGCTTCCGCCTGTTCCTGTTTTATCATATACCGTTCTTGAATGCTCAATCCACTGCTACGGAATGCCTGCAGTCCGGCACCGCCGTAGTAATCAAAGTCAATAAAAGGCTTTAGATACTTAGCGGACGATGACTTTCGAAGCGCCCGGAAACCATTTTTTTCCAAACACCGGGCGTATTGGCCGGAAACATTCAATATTTTGCCTATCTCCGCATAAGTAAGCCCATCGAAATACCGCATTCGGATTGTGTCGGCCTGCCGATGATCAAGTTTGTCCATCACGGCGTCTAACACACTGCGTAATTGTTCGTTATATATTCTCGCCTCAACAGATTCAAAAGGTTCTAGACAGCCCGGATCGGCCTGCAGATCTCCCAGTGTATCGCTGTTTGCATTGCTATTGTCTAACGGTATATCTAGACTAATGCAATTACGAATCGGATCATTACTTTGCCGCTTAGTTCTATATCCAGAGGCCTCGGCAAACGCTGTTTGCAAGTAATACATGAACCAGGTTGAAAAGGAACCAGTTCCGGGCTGGTAAGTTTTTACAGCATCAACCAAAGCCAGATAACCAGACTGGTATAGATCATCAAACTCAATACAGAACAGGCCATCAACGGCGTGGAGAACTCTCTGAGCTTTCCACTTAACTAGGCGTTCAACCTGTTCCCATAACTTCCTAATCAGCTCCGTCCGGCCGTGCTGGATCTCTATAACCAATTCTTCATTTGACATAGCTGTAACCTCCGTGTAAAATGGTCTTACGCAAACATTTGCACGAATACAGCTAGACTAGCAGCTTCCGGCATTCCCCACCGGCGGTTGCTAGTCTTTTTTTGCCACATGCAGCCAGAGTAGGCCGTCCATGGTGGCGGGCCTGGGCTGGATCACAGTCAGGGAACCAGCAGCCAGTAGCCTTGTGAGCATAACATCCCGCTGCATCCTGCCACCATGGGACGGCTGAGGGCTGGCGGGTGGATAACACCCCGCCAGATCCCGAAAGCCAGTCACTATGAATATCTATTTATTTAAGATAGCTTCTCTTTGCTATCTTAAATTATATTATATTCTATTATCTTGGCTAGGTTCGCTAGAAATTCTAGCGTTCGCTAGATTCGCTATCCGCTGTGCTTCGGTAGTTTTCGTTTAGATATTGGTCAAAGCTCTCCTTCCATTCATTAGGCGGACCGTCGTAGTCTTGAAAGAAATCATATACTGCACAGTCTGCCTGACTTTTCCCTCTTTCATCTCTTAGGCCGTCCTTAGTGGAAAAAGCATAGACAAAGGCAGCATAATAAAATGGGCTATCTTCATTGCTGAAGAATTTTGCGCTTATGGCATATTCCCAATCCTGCCGACATCTAATCGGCGTTTGCCCAATTTGCCAGCCGCTTTCATCTAAGCTATCAAAGAAACAATCGATATCATAATCATCTGGCATAACATATTCTTCGTCTTCATTGGCCTGCTTCTCAACCGCATCATAGAACTGTTTCCTTGTTGGTGGCTTGAATTTCGCTGGCTGTGCTTCTTTATCAGATCCGGCGGCCTTGGCGTTTTTAGCTTTTGCCTTGCCACCTTTTGAGCCATTAGCGGCATTCTTTGCGCATTTTTGGTCATAAGCTCCTTGGGCACGGTCTATCCTTTTTCTGTAGTCTGCATAAAGCACTTTCAGATCTGAAGGAACTTCTGCAATAATTCCTGTGGCCACATAGTCCATAACCGCTGTAAAAAACAGCCCTATTTGTTCCGGCGTTAGATTCTCTTTAAGTACCTCTGCATCGTCTATAGTCCATTTGAAATATACTAATTTACTCATTCAGCAAGATCACCGCCTAAACTATACGACGGATACCGTTTCCCGTTGTAGTGGCGGGGTTATTGTCGCAGCCAGCTTCACATTGTAGATAACTAACCAGATTGGGATAAAAAAGCAGTATCTTATTACCTGCCATTCGAACCGGAATAGATCCATTTTTCACCCATTGACGAAGGGTATACTCTGACACCGGCAAACCGTCAGCCTTAGCACGCTGGACAGCTTCACGGATCGTTACTACATTAGGCATTATAATTCCTCCCTTGCAATTTCCTTCACGGAAACCCCCAGCACTTTGGCTAGCTTGCCGGCGGTCTTCTCTGCACAGGTGCCCCGACTCAACAAACCGCTGATACACTGTTTGGTTACTCCACACTCTTGCGCAAGCTCTGACCGAGTCATTTCCTTTTCGGCCAGTAGCAACACAATTTCAAACTGATTGATTTTCATTTATATCCTCCTTTCATAAACGATATTTCGTTTATACTTGCATTATAGACTATATTTCGTTTAATGTCAATTAAAATGCTTGAAATTTCGTTTACTATGTGATAATGTTTAATTGAGGTGATAACCATGAGAACAATCACAGAAGAAATTGACGCCATTCTGCAGGAACGAGGCATGAGCCGCCGGCAATTGGCAATAACAGCTAATATCCCCCCATCTTCTTTACAGTCTGCTATGGCAAGGGGAAAAGGCATGACAGTGGAAATGCTTATGGCTGTTGCAGATGCTCTGGATGTAAGCCCATATTCTTTGATGGATTTTGATATGGCATCTGAAAGGCTTTCCCAAAGAATAAATGGTGTGCTGCTTGACCAGCTTACAGAAGCATTTTCCAAATTAAATGACTTAGGACAGCAGAAAGCTATTGAGAGGGTTGAAGAACTAACTGAAATTGCAAAGTACCGGGATTGAGGTGGTGAAAGCATGGCTACTATTGAAAAAATACCAGGTAAAAAAAGGGACACATACCGGATCACAGTAGCCGGCGGTATTGATACATCTGGAAAGCGCATCCGCCACAGAACAACCTTTAAGCCAACCGCTGGCATGACTCCCCGACAAATCGAAAAGGCTGTGCAGAGAGCCGCAATGGACTTTGAACGCTCCATTGAACAAGGCTATGCCCTAGACAACCGACAAACATTTGCGGAGTATTCCAACTATGTGATTGATCTGAAGGAGCGCACCGGTACAAAGCACCGTACCATTGAGGGATATCGGAGACTTCAGGACCGCACAAACCAAGCAATTGGACACATTGCCTTGCAGGATATCCGAGCTATCCACTTAAACAGATTTTACAAGAATCTATCTGAAACAGGCATTCGAGAAACTGCGCCCAGAGCCATACCAAAGTGTGATATCCGGGCAGCATTGAAAGACAAGCAGTTGTCTATGGCGAAGGTTGCCAGGATGGCAAAAATAGCAGAGTCAACCGTAAACGCCGCCGGCAAGGGCGATCCAATTCTAAAGAGCAAAGCGGAAATCATTGCCAATGTGGCGGGAATCCCGTTTGAAGATCTGTTCACAGTAGACGAAAAGAACGAACCGCTTTCCTCTACCTCCATTTTGGCATATCACCGCTTTATTCATGTTGTGCTGGCACAAGCCGAAAAAGAAATGCTAGTACCCTACAATGCAGCAGACAAGGCTACACCGCCACATAAAGAAAAAACGGAGGTAGGAACATTCCAAACCTCCGAATTGGTAGCCATTCGAGATGCAGCCGCAAAAGAGCCGATCAAATGGCAGATGCTTATTCACTTGCTTATGATTACCGGTTGCCGGCGGGGTGAGATTGTCGGCCTAAAATGGGATCGCGTGAACTGGGAAGATAGTTCTATTCGCATTGACACCACATTACTCTACACCCCAGACCGGGGCGTGTATGAATCTACCACTAAAACAGGTGCAGAACGCACAATCAAGCTACCCAAGGAAACAATGGATCTTCTTCGCCAGTATAAAATATGGCAGTTGGAAACAAGACTAGCAAACGGTGACCGTTGGCAGGATACCCCCTATGTATTCACCGGTGAATGTGGCGGCACCATGGCCCCTGACACACTCAGCGGTTACCTGCAGCGGTTTGAAAAGAAATATAACCTTCCCCACATTCATGCTCACAAGTTCCGTCATAGTATGGCTTCCGTGCTGTACTTCTCTGGTGCTGATCCTGTCAGCATTTCCAAGCGCCTAGGCCACGCCCAAGTTAGCACCACACAGAATATCTATTCTCACTTGATCGAACAGGCCGATACGCAATCAGCGGAACGAATAGCTGATGCAATTTTCCGCACCGAAAAGCAGTCCAGTTGACCCAAAATTTAGGTATTGGCCCAAAATTGGCCCCAAAAAATAAAAGGGTTGTTTTCAAAACAACCCAAAAAGTAAGAAAAAAGCCCGGAATCTTTCGATTCTGGGCTTTTTAACTGGTACGCCGGAAGGGACTCGAACCCCCGACCTACTGATTCGTAGTCAGTCACTCTATCCAACTGAGCTACCGGCGCATACACCTCAA
>RCNI01002021.1_pt1 | contig 10237 bp, 9 predicted proteins | sample 2041151 | NCBI WGS metagenome assembly RCNI01 (sample SAMN09708214, study PRJNA481090) | feces metagenome | isolation source: feces | place: Antarctica: Albino Rookery
ATGTGGGACTCTGCCGACAATACCACCACCTGCATCGCAAAAGGCTTGTCCGGTGCAGGCAGCATCTGTCTTTCTCCGGACGAAACCACTCTGTACGTGAGCGAAAGTAATCTTCACCGAGTGTGGCGTCTGCCTGTGGATGCCCGTGACGCTGCCATTCAGGACGCAGGACAACCTCTGCTGGAAGGTCTGGACGGTTACGCCGCTGGGCTTTCCCCTGCACAGAACGGCAGCATCTGGGTAGCAGTATGCGGTCAGCCTATTTCCTGGGTGGACCGTTTTGCCGGGCAGCCCTGGGTGCGCCGTGTGGTGATGAATTTACCGGAGATGACGCAGGCATGGCTGCTCACCCCAAGTGCGTCCTCTGGCTGGGCCTTTACGGTGGCACCGGACGGTACTTTGTCCCGCACCGTGGTCGCTCAGACGCCCCAAATGCAGGGACGCATCACCGGCATATGTGAAACCAACGACACCATCTGGCTGGCCAATGCCGACGGCAGCAGCCTGTATGGTGTGACACGATAAAGGAGGCTTTTTCTCGTATGGAAACAATAGCATTGGAACACATCGAAGCCCAGACCCGTCAGGCTGTGACTGAACTGCTGGACACTGCCCATTTGCAGGCAGGCGATTTGTTTGTGATTGGCTGTTCCTCCAGTGAAATCACCGGCGGCAGCATCGGCAAACATTCCAGCATGGAAGCTGCGGCCGCTGTATACCGGGGTGCTGCGCCTGTACTGGCCGAACGAGGCATTTATCTGGCAGCACAGTGCTGTGAGCATCTAAACCGGGCCCTCATCCTGGAGCGGGAGGCTGCTCGCCGTTTTGGCTATGAGCAGGTATGCGTCCTGCCCCAACCCCATGCAGGCGGCAGCTGGGCCACCACCTGCTGGCAGAACTTCACCGACCCGGTGGCTGTGGAAGAAATTCGTGCCGATGCCGGACTGGACATTGGCGGCACTCTGATTGGCATGCACCTGAAGCGAGTAGCTGTACCAGTGCGCCTGAGCCTGGACCACATTGGCAGTGCTCTTTTGCTGTGTGCCCGTACCCGACCCAAACTGATTGGCGGCATTCGTGCCCACTATCCGGAGGAGGTATGACCATGACACAGCAGGAAATCCTACGGATGCAGGATGCCGTTGCCCAAATCAAAGATAAAATTGCTGCCGCCGCACGAGAAGCCGGGCGCAGCCCGGAACAAATCCGTCTGTGCGCCGCCTGCAAGACCCGCACCCCGGAAGTGGTGCAGGAAAGTGCCAAGCTGCCCATCGACTTGTTTGGCGAAAACCATGTGCAGGAGTTGGTGCGCAACGCCGATGCCGGGGCCTATCTGGGCAAGCCTGCCCATTTGATTGGACACTTGCAGACCAACAAAATCAAAAAAGTGCTGGGACGTGCCAGCTTGATTCAAAGCGTGGACAGCCTGCATCTTCTGCACGCCATCGACAAAGAAGCCGCCAAGCTGGACCTGTGCCAGGACATCCTGCTGGAGGTGAACATCGGTGCAGAGGACTCCAAGACCGGTATTTCGGAGCAGGAGCTGCCCGCTCTGCTGGAAGCCGCTGCGGCTGCCGAACATCTGCGGGTGCGTGGTCTGATGGCGATTCCCCCGGCAGACCAGCCGGACGACGTGAACCGTCAGCACTTTGCCCGTCTGCGCCAGCTGGCCTTTGCCGCAGAACAGCGCCATCTGCCCCATGTTTCTATGGAGGAGCTTTCCATGGGCATGAGCGGCGATTTTGAAAACGCCGTGCGGGAAGGTGCTACCATTGTACGCATCGGCACTGCTATTTATGGTGCCCGTGATTACAGCCACAAAGCATAACCCGCCAGAAACATCCCTCAAAAAAGAAAGGTACCAAACGTATGCGAACCCCATTTTCCAAAACGTCGTCAGTAAACGACCCCGCAGCACATTCCATGCCCAGCGGCACCCTGCTGCGCCGTTTCTGGCCTTATTTATACCGTTATCGCCGCATTGTTCTGCTGGACTTGTTCTGCGCAGCAATGACCTGTCTGTGTGACATGGTGCTGCCCCTGATTTTGCGCAGCATCACCAACACCGCCATGAACGATATGGCAGCCCTTACCGTTTCTCTGGTGCTGCGGATGTCCCTGCTGTATCTGGTGCTGCGGCTGATTGACTCCGCTGCCCAGTATTACATGGCCGATGTGGGCCACTGTATGGGCGTAGCCATCGAAACCGATATGCGCCGGGACGCCTTCGACCATCTGCAAAAGCTGGGACTGACCTACTATTCCAACACCAAGATCGGTCAGATCATGGGCCGCATCACCAGCGACCTGTTTGACGTAACGGAATTTGCCCACCACTGCCCGGAAGAATTTTTCATTGCAGGCATTAAAATTGTAGTAAGCTTCTCCATCCTGTGTACTTATAGCGTACCCCTGACCTTGCTGTTGTTCTTGTGCGTGCCGCCGATGATCTGGGTTTCTATTCGGATCAACCACTGGCAGCGTGCCGCTTTCCGCCGACGCCGAGTACAGGTGGGCGAACTGAACAGCCGCATTGAGGACAGTCTGCTGGGCGAACGGGTCATTAAGGCCTTCTGCGCCGAGGACGTGGAGCGGGAAAAATTCGAGCAGGGCAATCAGGAATTTTTGCGGGTCAAGCAGGATTCCTACAAGTACATGGCTATGTTCCAATGTGCCACTCGCCTGTTTGACGGTCTGATGTATTTGGTCGTCATCTGTGGCGGTGGTCTGTTCCTGGTGCGTGGCTGGATTTCCCCCGGCGACCTGGTTGCCTATACGCTGTATGTGTCCACACTGATTGCCACCATCCGCCGTATCGTGGAATTTGCTGAATCCTTCCAGCAGGGCGTTACCGGCATCGAGCGATTCTTTGAAATCATAGACACTCCCATTGAAATCGAGGACAAACCGGACGCCAAGCCCTTGCAGGCTGTGGAAGGCCGCATCCAGTTTGAGGATGTGAGCTTTGAGTATCCGGACGACCACAACCAGGTGCTGCACCATGTGGACCTGACCATTCAACCCGGCGAACGTGTGGCTCTGGTAGGTCCTTCCGGCGGTGGAAAGACCACGCTGTGTAACCTGATTCCCCGCTTCTACGAAGTATCCGGGGGCCGTATTCTGGTGGACGGGCAGGATGTGCGTGACGTGACCCAGCACAGCCTGCGCAGCGCCATTGGTATCGTACAGCAGGATGTTTATCTGTTCAGCGGTACCGTAGCAGAGAATATCTCCTACGGTAACCCCCACGCCACCCAGGAGCAAATTCGGCAGGCAGCACAACTGGCCGGTGCCGACCAGTTCATCCAGGGCCTGAAGAATGGCTACGACACCTATGTGGGTGAACGGGGCGTAAAACTGTCCGGCGGACAGAAGCAGCGCATCGCCATCGCTCGTGTCTTTTTGAAGGACCCGCGCATCCTGATTTTGGACGAAGCCACCAGCGCACTGGACAATGAAAGTGAGATTCTGGTAGGTCAGAGTCTGGACCGACTGGCGCACGGACGCACCACTTTGACCATTGCCCACCGCTTGACTACTGTCAAGGATTACGACCGCATCCTGGTACTGGGTGCCGACGGCATTTGTGAACAGGGCAGCCACGAACAGCTGCTGGCACAAAAGGGCATCTACTACCGTCTGTGGAACCAGATCCCCGCAGACGCTCCCCTGCCCGAAGTCTGATATTGCAAAAGAAAAAGGGACCGTATCCATGGGATACGGTCCCTTTTTTGTTCATTTTGTTTGCAGCTGCTATTCTATGCCAAAATCCGCCCCATAGAGGCGCTATAACGCAGGATCACGCAGCGTTCATCATTCACCCTTGACCAGACGAGCTGCGCCGTACATGCCCGCATCGTTGCCCAGAGAAGCAATCTTGATGGGAGTTTCGCGGATTGCGCTGAAGCAGTACTTCTGGTATGCCTTGGTAACAGCCTCCACCAGGATGTCACCGGCACGGCTCACGCCGCCGCCCAGCAGGAACATCTCAGGGTCAGTGGTTGCTGCAATGCTGGACAGTGCAAAGCCCAGATGGTCTGCGCAATCCTCCAGCTCACGAACAGCCAGTGCATCGCCTGCACGGGCTGCGTCGATCACGTCCTTTGCGGAGAAGTCACGGCCACGCAGCACGCTGGCGTCTTCGGTCTTGTCCAGCAGCTTCTTCATGCAGCGAACAATACCGGTAGCACTGGAATACTGCTCCAGGCAGCCGTGCTTACCACAACCGCAAGCGGCGGTCTCGTGGGGGTTGACGGTGATATGACCGATTTCGCCGCCTGCACCGTGTGCGCCGCAGATGACCTGACCGTTTACGATAACGCCACCGCCTACGCCGGTACCTAGGGTGACCATGACCATGCTGCTGCATCCCTTTGCGGTACCCTGCCAGATCTCGCCCAGAGCTGCCACGTTTGCGTCGTTACCCACCTTGACCGGCAGACCGCCCAGCAGCTTGCTCAGTTCCTCTGCCACGTTCAGCTTGCCCCAGCCGCCCAGGTTTGCGCTGATGATGGTCAGATAGCTGTCTTTCACAATGGGACCGGGCACGCCAATGCCAACGCCCAGCACTTCTTCTGCATTCATGGACTTTTCTGCCATCTTTGCCTTAACGCTTTCTGCCAGGTTGAGCAGGATACGTGCGCCAGCATCTGAAATATCAGTGGGGACCTCCCACTTCTCCATCAGTTCGCCTGCAACGGTGAACAGACCGATTTTTGCGGTGGTGCCGCCCAGATCGATGCCAAATACATATTTCTTTGCAGTTTCCATACTGTTCGCTCTCCTTTTTCCATCTTGAAATCACAACACTTGTAGCTTTTAGTATAGCATACAAGCATACTTATTGGGGAGTTGAAATAACAATTTTAGCAAAAGAAGACAAAAACTCGAAAAACTTTTTCTCTGTGCCGCACCCCGCGCGCTGCTTTTCCCTTCAAGACACAAAAAAACGGTAGTCATACGGCATAACGCCTTACAACTACCGTTTTATTTTGCTTTTATCCCTGCAAAGGGAGCAGTGGGGCTACCGCACCGTTTTGTGCGAATCAGTCCTCATCTTCCTCGTCGTCCTCAGTATCTTCAAAGCGAGGCTTGTAGAAAACCTTTGCCAGCCAGATGGAAATCTGATACAGCAGAACCATCGGGATTGCAACCATGGTCTGAGAAACGATGTCGGGCGGGGTGATGACAGCTGCCACGAAGAAGCACAGGACGATGGCAATGCCACGGCCCTTGCGCATCAGCACCGGGCTTGCAATACCCAGCTTTGCCAGAATCACCGTTACCAGTGGGATTTCGAATATCATACCAAAGATGGTAAATATCATCAGTACGAAACTCATGTACTCTGCGATACTAATGGTCGCTACGATGAAGTCCGTACCTTCCAGCGTAATCAGGAAATTCAGCATAAAAGGCAGGGTAACCTTGTAGGCGAAGAACACGCCCACAGTGAACAGGCCCAGACCCATCAGCAAAGTCATGCCAAAAAAGACATACTCGCTCTTTTTCAGACCCGGCTTGGCAAACGCCCATGCCTGGTACAATGCCACCGGCACCGTAACAATTACAGCCGCCATAATTGCCAGCCGGAAGTACTCCAGCAGCTTTTCCTGCGGCTTAATGGTCACAAACTGGTAGCCGCACTGGGTGCCCATTTCGGCCAACATTGTGACCAACTGTCCAGCATGGGCCAGGAAAAACAGCGTGCCCAGCACAAAAACTACTGCACAGACCGCCAGGCGGTTCCGCAGTTCTTTCATGTGACCGCCCAGACTCATGCTTCCGTCCGCACCCACTGCCGTTTTTTTCGTCAGTGTTTTGGCCATATCTTACTCTTTATCCTCAGTCTTTGCTTCTGCTGCGGGTTCCTGGGTAGATGCTGCCTTGGTTGCGTTGTCCTCGTCAGCCATCTCCTCGTTGATGCCTTCCTTGAAGTTGCGCATGGTCTTGCCGAACATCTTGCCCAGCTTCGGCAGCTGCTTGGGTCCAAAAATGATAACAACGACGACCAGAATGATCAGCAGTTCTTGAGTTCCGATTCTCATATGTAATTCTCCTTCTACTTAGCGTACGCCGCATACAGCGTACAATTCTCTTTTATTGCTACTGCCACAGGGGCAGCTGCACCAAAATCAAACGTTTGCCGGTTCTTCTGCCTTTGCAGCAGGAGCTTCCGGCTTTTCTTCCGTCGGAGCAGTGCCAATTGCGGCGATGGCGGCGGCAGCAGCTTCCTGTGCGTCAGCTGCGGCAGCGGGCTCGTCCAGCTCTACCAGTTCTTCTTCCTCTGCGGCAGCCTTGCGGGCAGCTTCTGCCTTGGTCGGCTCCTTGCCAATATCATTGATGCTCTTAGTCACATCGGTGACGCTATTGGTCAAATCCTGCTTGATCGCATTCAGCGGATCGGTGATTTCCTTCAAGGGCTCCGTAATCTCCTTCAGGGGTTCGGTGACCTCCTTGACTTCCTTGGTTGCCGCATCCGTGTAAGTACGCAGCTGGCGCAGCCATTTGCCTGCCATACGCGCATATTCGGGCAGCTTATCCGGGCCGATTACGACCAGTGCTACCACCACAATCAGTACGAGTTCCCACATTCCGATTTTCATCTGTGTTCTTTCCTTTCCGGGCCTGTCGCTCCTCCGACAAGTCCCCCGCGCATCTCATTTTTTTGCGGAGATACGTTGGCAGTTGTTCGCTGCTGCGTACAATTGGCAACGCATGGGATTATTATAGCACAAGTGCCCCTGGTTTTCCAGCAGATTTTCCTTTCCAGATTATACAATCTGGCGTGCAAAAACTGTGCGTATTGACCCAATGTTTCGCTTTTTCTAATGTAATCATACTGGATTTTTCAAAACCAGATATCACCCTGCTATCAACATTCCATTAACTTTTTATGAAAAGCCGGAAAATGCTGCATACCCTGCCAGAAACCGGGAAATTTGCATCGTTTATATACCTCACCGGTCGCAAAGGCGCTGCCAGCAGGTATCCAGAATATTACAATTAGTATTTCTCGTCTTTCTAATCACGGAAAGCTTTTCCAGGAAAAGTATCTTAATACATTGGATACCAAAAAAGGCCCTTCCGCCTGTGCGGAAGGACCTTTTGCAATCAGCAGAATTAGCCGACCTTATGATTGTTCTTTTCCAGCAGAGCCTGGATCTTCTTGATGGGATCGCACAGACGGCCCACGGACATTTCGTGGTTCAGTGCAGCGATGAAGTATGCGATATACTTGGACATATCAGCGTCGAAGTACCAGGGGCGGCTCAGCAGCTCAGGAGTGCGGTAGGTCACGTTGGTGCCAACCACAGCAGTGATGACGCCTTCCTCGTATGCCTTGTCGAACTTTTCCAGACCGCTGGTGAACAGGGGGAAGGTTGCGTCTGCAATGATGCGGGCTGCGCCACGCTTCTTCAGCTCACGAGCCACTTCCAGCATGCTCTCGCCGGATGCGATGATGTCGTCTGCGATAAAGACGGTCTTGCCTTCCACAGACTCGCCCAGGTATTCATGGGCAACAATGGGGTTACGGCCGTTGATCACACGGGTGTAGTCACGGCGCTTGTAGAACATACCCAGGTTACAGCCCAGCACGCTGGAGAAGTACATATTGCGGTTGATAGCGCCTTCGTCGGGGCTGATAACGATGAAATCGTTCTTATCAAAGCTCAGGTCGGGCATATTCTTCAGCAGGCACTTCAGCACCTGATAGGTGGGCATGACGTTGTCAAAGCTCATCAGGGGCACTGCGTTCTGCAGGCGAGGATCATGGGCATCAAAGGTAATAATGTTAGAAACACCCATGCTCTGCAGCTCCTGCAGGGCAACAGCGCAGTCCAGGCTCTCACGAACCATACGGCGATGCTGACGGCCACCGTACAGGCTGGTCATGATGACAGAAACCTGATGTGCACGACCCGACACAGCCTGAATAATACGCTTCAGGTTTGCGAAATGGTCATCGGGAGACAGGTGGTTCTCGTAACCAAACAGGTTGTAGGTAACGCTGTAGTTGCCCGGGTCAACAACGATGTAAATGTCGTCGCCACGGACAGACTCCTTGACCAGGCCCTTTGCGTCGCCACTCTGGAAACGGGGGCAGTCGCAGGGAACGATAAAGGTATCGATATTCATCTTTGCCTGCTGTGCCCAGCTTACCAGAAACTGGTCGATCAGGTTGGTCAGTTCCTCTGCGCCGGGGCAGGCGATCAGAGCCAGATCAGCGATCTGAGTGTTGACAGAGAAAAACTCTGCCGGCTTCATATTGTTATTAGACATAGGTGCAGCTCCTTTTGGCACATGATTCCATTTAACGGCACGATTCCGTTATCACTATTTCCCATTCTAACATATTTTCTGCAAATTCGCACATTCTTTCGACGGTCTTTTACATTTTCAGTGCTTTGCACAGGTATTTGTGGAAAATTCAATATTACCTTGCCTCTTTTTACAAGAGAGTTCCTAAAATTTATCAAAAAAAGCTGCCCGCCATACTGGCGGACAGCCTTAGATTATTTTTTACTGAGCCTGCAGCTCTGCCACAGCATCCTTGATTGCCTGTGCACGATCAGTGTTCTCCCACTTCACGCCCAGGTCCTCACGGCCCATGTGGCCATAAGCAGCCAGCTTGCGGTAGATGGGCTTGCGCAGGTCCAGATCACGGATGATAGCAGCGGGGGTCAGGTCAAAGACCTTCTCCACAGCAGCCTCGATGATCTCGTCAGAAACCACGCCAGTACCGAAGGTATCCACCAGGATGGAAACCGGCTTTGCCACGCCGATGGCGTATGCTACCTGCACTTCGCACTTAGAAGCCAGACCTGCTGCCACGATGTTCTTAGCGACCCAACGGGTTGCGTAAGCAGCACTGCGGTCCACCTTGCTGGGGTCCTTGCCGGAGAATGCGCCGCCGCCGTGGCGTGCATAGCCGCCGTAGGTGTCAACGATGATCTTACGGCCAGTCAGGCCGGAGTCGCCCTGAGGACCACCCACGACGAAGCGGCCGGTGGGGTTGATGTGGAACTTGGTATTCTCGTCCATCAGCTCTGCGGGGATGGTAGCCTTGATGACCTTCTCCAGGATGTCAGCACGCAGCTGCTCGGTGGTAACGTCCTCGCTGTGCTGGCTGGAAACGACCACGGTATCTACGCGCACGGGCTTGCCGTCCACGTATTCCACAGTGACCTGGCTCTTGCCGTCGGGACGCAGGTAGTCCAGGGTGCCGTTCTTGCGCACCTCGGTCAGCTTCAGGCACAGCTTGTGTGCCAGGCTGATGGGCATGGGCATCAGCTCGGGGGTTTCGTTGCAGGCATAACCGAACATCATGCCCTGGTCGCCAGCGCCGCCCACTTCGTCATTGGTGCCCATTGCGATGTCGGGGCTCTGACCGTCCACATTGGAGATCACAGCGCAGGTATCGCAGTCGAAGCCGTACTTTGCACGGGTATAGCCAATCTCGCGAACCACTTCACGGACGATCTTCTGGAAGTCCACATAGCAGGAAGTGGTGATCTCGCCCATGATGTGGACCAGACCGGTAGAAACGCAGGTCTCGCAAGCAACGCGTGCACCGGGATCATTTGCCATGATCTCGTCCAGAATTGCGTCAGAAATCTGGTCGCAGATTTTGTCGGGATGTCCTTCGGTAACGGACTCGGAAGTAAAGAAATGTCTTGCCATATTGTTCTCCTTTTCATACTACAATTGGGTGTTGTACAGAAAGGCAACCGTGATTTTCAGGATAATAAAACGCCCAGGCGAAACCTGAGCGTATAACGCTTATCTTTCGGTTTCCCGCAGGAATTGGCACCTTACATCCATGGATGCAGGTTGTCGGGCTTCATAGGGCCTGTCCCCTCTGCCACTCTTGATAAGTTGCTATTCTGTTTTTCCAGTAGGAATGATAACATAATTTTCAGCGTAAGTAAATAGAAAAGACGGATTATTTTGTAAATTCAGACAAAGTTTGTGCTTTGTCTGTCCCACAGGGATACACAAAAAAGCCGCTGGCAGATTTTGACCTGTCAGCAGCTTTTTGCGGAGTTTCTGCGGCATAAAAAGAGAAGCTCTCTAACATAAAGTCAGAGAGCTTCTCGGATCACAGCAATATGGTGCTGTCTGAAAAATCAGACCAGCTCCAGGACTGCCATCTCAGCAGCGTCGCCGCGGCGGACACCGATCTTGATGATGCGGGTGTAACCACCGTTGCGGTCAGCATACTTGGGGCTGATCT
>RCNI01002022.1_pt1 | contig 10234 bp, 11 predicted proteins | sample 2041151 | NCBI WGS metagenome assembly RCNI01 (sample SAMN09708214, study PRJNA481090) | feces metagenome | isolation source: feces | place: Antarctica: Albino Rookery
CAGAAATAGCAATACGCTCAGGGCTGTTTAAGGCAATACGTTTTGGTACGAGCTCTCCTAAAATAAGGGATAGATATGTAATCCCAGCGACAATAATAAAAGGACTCATACTATCAGCATATTCAGCCAATGAAGAAAAATGAGATTTTATATAGTCTGATAAAGGCGTTGATAAAGCGGCACCACCGTATAAACCGGTAATAATACTAATTAAAGTAATACCAATTTGTACAGATGAAAGCATGCTGTTTGGATCTTTCGCTAAGGATAGGGCGGCTAATGCGCCTTTATCGCCTTCGTCGGCTTTTGTTTCTAAACGTGCTTTTTTAGCGCTGACGATAGACATTTCTGTCATGGCAAAATAGCCGTTGGCTATAATTAAAGCTAAGATTATTAATAACTGTTGACTTATACCGTCTTCCATGTAATCCTCCTAAGGGGTTTGCTGTAATTGATGTGCCGGAATTTCAGGCATTTTTTCTTTGAAGAATTCAATCCATAAACGAGTCGGTGTAGAAATAAATACGTCATGGCTCCAAACCATAGATAAACGCCAATTGATTGCCGGCGCTAATCTAGCGATGTGGAATCGCTCTTTTGGAAGGCGGTTACATATCGATTTTGGTAAAATTGCAAGACCGAGATGAGCGCCTACCATTTCAGCGATGAAATCCCAGTTGGAGCTGTGACAAATGATATTAGGTCGTACGCCGATATTTTGGAAAGAATTTAAAATAAATTGATAGAGGGAAAACTCCTCAGTAAAGAGAGCAAATGGCTCATCTTTAATATCTTCCAAAGTGAGAATCTCTTTTTCAATCAATGGATGATCAACAGGTAAAACTACACATAAAGGTTCATCGTGGAAGATATAGTTGTTTTTTGGCATATTTGTAATCGGAAGAGAAATATATCCGACTTGTAGGCTACCATCTAAGATGGATTTGCCTACTTTATTACCACCACATTCATCAATAGAGATGGAGATATGAGGGTATTTTTTATGAAACTCTGCTAATAAAGGAGAGATGAAAGTACTGCCAACCATTGGAGGAACCCCTAATGTGAGATGACCATGTTGGAGTATTTTCTTATCACTCATTTGTTGGTTTAATTGTTGAAACTGACTAACGATGGATTTTACTTTTGGTAATAAAGATTGTCCAACCTCAGTAAGTTCAATATCGCGGCTATGACGATGAAATAAAGTCACGCCCCATTCTTCTTCTAGTGTACGTATTGCTTTACTAATCGAAGGCTGACTAATATGTAGTGCTTGTGATGCTTTTGTAAAACTTTTATGATGGGTTACTGCTAAAAAATAGTTTAGATGTAGAATATCCATAATACATACCTCTTTCATGAATGGTTATAGAAATATAATCATATCATATGAAAACTGAGTAATAATTACATATATTATAACTAAAATGAATAGTAAAGTATAGAGCGAAATTTTGGGCTATGTTATAATTAATGCATATAATGAATAGTGGGGAGGATGTTATTTTATGAAAGAAAAAAAGAATATTAGAAAAAAAGAAGTAGAAAAACAACCATTATTAGCTCAACTTGTTTTTCCTGCACAAATCCTATCATTTTTGGTAGTGGTAGCAGAATTTTATAGTGGAGTATCACCGTTAATCATGATAGGGACTGCTTTAATTGGTGTATTACCCTCTTTTTTATTGCTTATAGTCAATCGCAATTATATGTATGAAAGTGCAAAAGGTATGAAAATTTATCATAAAAGCGTAAGTTATTTCATCACTGCTTTTATTGCGTTTTCTTATATGTGGTTATTGACGAGATCTGGTGAATTTGGCCCTATTTCTAGAGCTATTGCCGTACCTGCGATTATTTTAATCTACTATAGCTTATATCAGAACTTAGAGGGGAAAGGCCGTAAAGAAAGCTAGATTTCTCATACAGTGTAACGAATTGTATAGATATTAATAGGGGGTAGACGAATGACTAATGGGAAAAAATATACGAAAATGCATGGACTCGGAAATGATTTTATTCTTTTTTCATCTATGGATTGTCATGATACAGCCGATTATACAAGGTTAGCAAAAAAATTATGCGATCGTCATTGTGGTATCGGAGCAGATGGGCTCATCATAGCGACGACGTCGGATGTGGCAGATATTTGCATGCGTATAATCAACGCAGATGGTAGCGAAGCTGAGATGTGTGGTAACGGTATCCGTTGCTTTGCAGACTATGTATATCGTCGTAATTTGGTATCATCAAAAGAGTTTACCGTAGAAACATTGGCGGGCATTATGAAACCTGTTATACAGGAAATCGATGAAACACATTCTATTGTAAGAGTAGATATGGGAGAGCCACTTTTTACAGCTAAAGATATTCCCATGAACCTGACTCTAGATAAGGTAATCGACTACCCCATCGAAATCGATGGCTATACAGGGCGTATTTCTGTTATTGCGATGGGCGTGCCTCATGCCGTTGTTTTCGTAGATGACATTAACAACACACCTGTGACTACATGGGGACCGCTTATTGAGCGACATCCATTATTTCCGAAACATACAAATGTTAATTTTGTGCAAATTGTCGGAGAAAATAATATCAAAGTACGCACTTGGGAAAGAGGTGCTGGTGCGACCAATGCATGCGGTACAGGTGCTTGCGCAGCCGTTGTCGTTTGCCAAGAAAAGAATATTTGCGATGGCTTGGTATTCGTTGATTTAGTACAGGGATGCATGGCGATTTCTTACGATAAAGACGGAACAAATCATGTATATATGACAGGTCCTGCGGAAGAAGTTTTCGAGACAAGTCGATATAATGATCGATTGGTGTAATAAGAGAGGGAATAACGATGAAAAAGTATATCGTGTTATTGGGGCTCATAGCGTATATCTTTTTCCTAGGTTCACCTCCCAGTTTAGACGAGGATAGATTACAAACGCTCTATGATGGAAAAGATCGCATTGTCGCTTTAAAAGAGATAGAATTAACGGCGCCAGAGAGGATCAAACGTTTCTTTAATTTTAAAGAAGCGGTGCAAGAGGCCATCGAACGGAAAATATCACCAGAAGAATATGTTCCGGGGTCAAAAATCCCTTTAATGCTAAAAGAAGCCGTTGTAGCTACAGAAGATCGGCGATTCTATGTTCATGGAGCCGTGGATTTAATTGGGATTAGCCGTGCAGTATATACCAATGTAGAAGCGGGTGAGACCCTTCAAGGGGGATCGACATTAACCCAGCAATTAGTTAAAAATCTATTCCTTTCGCCAGATCGAACCATATCTCGAAAAGCAGAGGAACTTATCCTATCGATTTTAATGGAGTATTATTACTCCAAAGATGAAATTTTGACAATGTATTTAAATACGATTTACTACGGTAATACGTATTACGGTATAAAAGAAGCTTCCGAAGGCTATTATGGTGTAAAACCGATGGAGTTAAATATAGCGGAAATAGCAATGTTGGCAGGATTGCCACAAGCTCCGTCTTACTATAATCCGAAGGAACATCCATTACAGGCGCAGCAACGTCGTAAGGTGGTTCTGCAAATATTAGAATCTCGCCATATTATTACGAAAGAAGAAGAAGCTGTAGCCAATAGTGCGCCATTATAAAAGAGGGGTATAAAGATGGAAAAATTAAAACAAACATTATCAGTAATTGCAGCGATTGCTGTTTGTATTAGTGTGTATCAAATGGGTTTTACAAAATGGAATATTTTGTTAATCGTCTTCTTTGTCATTTCCCTTTTAGGGCAATGGGCAACGAAAAAGAAAAAAGATATGCTTAAAGAAATGAGTCCAGAAAAGCGCGAAGAATTAGAAAAACTGGAAAATGACGAAAAGAAATAGAGGATAAAAAACTGTCTTATAAGGCCTGAGGGAGGAACGTATGGGATATATTATGGAAATAGCCCTATTTACATTTTTTATGAGTACGGGCTTTTGTGCTTACTTAACCTATCATGCATATTGTTTGCAACAGAATAAAAAAACAATATTCACAGACTTACCGACATCGGTATATCTATTTGCGCTCATGATGGAGGGTATCTCTTTACTCTTATTAGATTTTGCTTTTGATGGATTGGTTGCTAAATCTGTCGGCAAGTATCTCTATGGGTTAGCTAATATTGCCATTGCTTTTTACATGATCTTATTTGAACGGACCTATGCCAAAATGCTTTCGCCAAAACATTGCAAAATTAAAGGTAGCAAAGGGTTTACAACGACGAATCAATGGGTCATGGCCGTTTTAATTTATGGGATGGCGATTTGGTTATTGTACAATGGCTGCCAGCTCTTAAGTTCTATGTAATGGATTGCATTATAACTGTGGTACGGAGAGGATATGCTGAAATTTAGGATTACACAACAATGTGTACATTGTGGCGCTTGTGCGATGGATTGCCCTGTGCAGGCTATCGTGGATCATGGTAGCTGCTATTATATTGATTCCCAATGCATCTCCTGTGGCGATTGTTATACGATTTGTCCTGTAGGAGCCATCGAGATGATAAACGAAGAAAATCAAAAATAGGGAAGCAGACTGTATAGAAAAATCTCCTTTGGTATGGTAAAATGTAATCATACTACATGCGGGCGTAGTTCATCGGTAGAATGCGAGCTTCCCAAGCTTGAGAGGTGGGTTCGATTCCCATCGTCCGCTCCATAAAAAATAAAGCTCACAGCAACTCTTTGCTGTGAGCTTTTTATATGTTATGTTATTCTTTTCCTTCACGACGAAGGATTTCTTTACCAACTACAACACCGGCAGCAGAGGCTTGGATAAGTCCGCGAGTAATCCCTGCCCCATCTCCAATGGCAAAGAAGTTAGGAACCGTCGTTTCAAGCACATTAGAAAGAGCTAAACGAGCCGAGTAGAATTTTACTTCTACACCATAAAGTAAAGTATGGCGTGAATTTGCGCCAGGCGCTACTTTGTCGAGTGCTTCAAACATTTCCATAATATCGAGACAATGGCGATACGGTAAGACTAAGCTTAAATCACCTGGCGTAGCATCAGGCATAGTCGGTCTAACAAGTCCGCGCTGGATGCGTTCCGCTGTAGAACGACGGCCATCTCGTAAATCGCCTAGTCGTTGTACGATGACACCACCGCCGAGCATATTAGCAAGTCGTGCAATGTGCTTGCCATAGCTGATAGGTTCTTTGAATGGTTCTGTAAAGCGTTTAGATACGAGAAGAGCAAAGTTAGTATTGGCACTTTTCTTGTGAGCAAAGCTATGCCCATTTACAGTGATTAATCCATTATTATTTTCTGGAACAACGAATCCATAAGGATTCATACAGAAGGTTCTGATTTGATCATCAAAAGTTTTGCTGTAGTAGAGGAATTTCGATTCATAGACAACATCGGTGATTTCCTCCATAATCTCAGCAGGCATCTCTACACGCACACCTAAGTCAACGGCATTGCTAGAGAATTCGAGTCCATATCGTTTTAATTCATTAACAAACCATTCGGAACCTTCTCGACCAGGAGCGGCTACAAGGTATTTACTTTTATAGGTTTCATTTCCAATTTGGATGCCTTTATAAACTCCGTTTTCAAGGATGATGTGGTCAACCATAGTATCGGAGATAATTTCTATTTTATCGACGAGATGATCCCACATATTTGTGAGAATTTCGCCGTTCACATCCGTGCCGAGGTGGCGAATAAGTGCAGGTACAAATTGCAAGTCAGCACTGGCTGCAAGTCTTTTTATATCATGAATCTTTTCAGGTTCGTCGTTTCCGTAGATTTTACGGTCGGCGCCTCCAAATTTTCCATATACACCATCTACATATTGGATGAGTTCTTGTAATTCGGATTTACTCATGTAGTCATCGAGGTTTCCCCCATACTCCGTTGTTAGTGTGAGTTTGCCGTCTGAAAAAGCACCAGCTCCACCCCATCCACTTACAACATTACGCACGCGATCTTTAGGTGCTGCATTTTTATTTTTATATGTGGCAATTCGCGAACGAATATCTTGCCCTTTTTCAATCATGAGGACGGATAGTCCTTGATCTGCTAATTCTAAACCAGTGAAAATACCAGCTGGGCCAGCACCGATAATAATGACATCATACTGTTTCATAACATACCTCCGATTACATGAATGGTCGTACATAAAAAGGGATATTTGAATCCGAGTACAAAAATCTAGGAAGCATGAATTAGCCTCCCTTCACATCATAGCATAGTACAATTTTTGATACAATTGTTATAGTTCGGTGTGTATCGAATGATAAGAATTTGATATACATACATATTTCCACAATAGAAAAATTTTATTAAAAAGGAAGGGCTAAAACGAATAAACGGAACTATGACATAAGAATTTTAAAACAAAGTTTGGGACAATACGAACAATGAAAACTAAAAAATAAAAATCCGGCACAATGTACCATACTTTTTTATAAAAACACTTAACAAAGATAGGGTGATTGTATATAATAAGAGTATACTTCACGGAGGAGTTCGTGATGTTTTTTATTGTTATATAGATAGTTGATACATAAAGGAGAGTTTGCATGATAGAAAGATATGCAAAAGGTGCCATTGGCGACATCTGGAAGGAACGCAATGAGTTTGAAGCGATGATGAAGGTAGAAGTACTAGCTTCTGAAGCCCAAGCAAAATTAGGCGTTATCCCAGAAGAAGCGGCGAAAACCATCAAAGAAAAGGCAAATTTTGATGTTGAGCGTATCCATGAAATTGAGAAGGAAACCAATCATGATATCATTTCCTTTGTAACGGCTATGGGAGAATATGTCGGTGATGAAGCACGAGGTTATATCCACCTCGGATTAACTTCTACTGACGTAAAAGATACAGCGTTGGGCTATATGATGAAACAGGCTTGTGACATCATTTTGGAACATTTAAAAGAGTTCCGCGAAGTGCTAAAAACAAGAGCCCTAGAATTTAAATACACACCTTGCGTAGGTAGAACACATGGTGTTCATGGTGAACCGACGACGTTTGGTTTAAAATTATTGCTTTGGATGGCAGAAATGGATCGTAATATTGCGAGAATGGAACGCGCTAAAGAATCTGTGTCCGTCGGCAAACTATCTGGTGCAGTAGGCACGTATTCCAATATTGATCCATTTGTAGAGGAATATGTTTGCAAAGAGTTGGGATTAACGCCATCCCCGATTTCCACGCAAGTTATTCAACGTGACCGTCATGCAGAATTGATGACAACACTTGCTGTCATTGCATCTTCGTTAGATAAATTTGCAACGGAAATTCGTCATTTACAAAGAACAGAAGTACGTGAAGCAGAGGAATATTTCTCTGAAAAACAAAAAGGATCTTCTGCGATGCCGCATAAACGAAATCCAATTACTTGTGAACGTGTGAGTGGATTAGCTCGTGTCGTTCGCGGCAATGCAGTAGCGGCATTAGAGGATGTAGCTCTCTGGCATGAACGAGATATTTCTCATTCTTCCGTAGAGCGCATTATTTTACCAGATAGCACAATTGCGGTAGACTACATGACTCGTCTTATGATTCGTGTTGTTGGTAAATTGTTAGTATATCCTGAAACGATGAAACGCAATCTTGAATTTACAGGTGGCTTAATTTTCTCACAAACGGTGTTGACTGCACTTGTAGATAAAGGGGCTATTCGTGATCAGGCGTACCGTTGGGTACAAAAACATGCCATGGGTCGTTGGTTGGAAGGTAAGGATTTCCAACAAGGTCTCTTGGAAGATGAAAATATTCGCCAATTCTTATCAGAGGAAGAAATTAAAGCTTGCTTTGATGAAATGCGTTTATTACGTCATGTAGATACAGTATTTGCACGCTTTGGCATGTAATACTTTTTAAATAGAAAAGTTCCAATTAGAAAGGAAGACTCAAAATGGCAACTAGTATGGTACTTGGTACGCAATGGGGCGACGAAGGTAAAGGTAAAATTGTAGATTATTTAGCAGAACAAGCACAGGTTGTTGTTCGTAGCCAAGGTGGTAATAACGCAGGTCACACTGTAATGGTAGATGGTAAAGCCTTTGCGCTTCGTTTACTTCCATCCGGTATTTTATATGATGGAAAGAAAAACGTTCTCGGAGTAGGCGTTGTTATTGATCCTAAAGTATTGCTTGGTGAAATTGACAATTTAGAAAAAGAAGGTAAATCTGCGAAAACGCTTCAGATTTCTAACCGTGCGCACATCATTCTTCCTTACCATAACCGTATGGATGAAGCGGAAGAAATGGCGAAAGGTGATGCTAAAATTGGTACGACAAAAAATGGTATCGGCCCTTGCTATGCAGATAAAGTAAATCGTATCGGTATTCGCGTATGCGATTTAATGAACGCAGATGTATTTGCTGCTAAATTGAAACAAAATGTAGAATTGAAAAATAAAATTCTCGTAAATGTATTCGGCGCTGAGCCAGTAAATTATGAAGAAATTTTAGAAGAATACCTTGGCTATGCAGAAAGACTTCGTCCTCATGTGACAGATACTACATACTCGGTATACAATGCGATTAAAAATGGAGAAAAGGTGCTTTTCGAAGGTGCGCAAGCCACTATGCTTGACCTTGACCATGGTACATATCCATTTGTAACTAGCTCCCATCCTGTAGCTGGTGGTGCTAGTGTGGGTTCTGGTATTGGACCTCGTTTTATGGATAATGTAGTAGGCGTTGTAAAAGCATATACAACTCGTGTTGGTGCTGGTCCTTTCCCTACGGAACAAGATAATGAAATCGGTGATGCTCTTCGTGAAGCGGGTCATGAATTTGGTACAGTAACAGGCCGTCCTCGTCGTTGTGGTTGGTTGGACTTAGCGGTTGTTTCCTATGCAGCTATTTTGAACAGCCTTAGCCATATTGCCATTACTCGTCTTGATATTTTAGATAATCTTGCAGAATTAAAAGTTTGTGTTGGTTACAAATTGAACGGACAAGATGTTGTGGGCTTCCCAGCAGATCTTGATGAACTTGAGAGAGTAGAACCAGTGTATGTGACTATGAAAGGTTGGCAAACTCCAATCAGCCATATCCGTAACTATGAAGAACTTCCTGAAGAAGCAAAAGCATATGTACAAAAAATTGCAGAAGTAACAGGTGTGCCAATTGGTATCGTATCCGTTGGTCCAAACCGCGATCAAACGATTGTTGTGGAAGATTGCTTTGCATAATCTTAAAGCCTCCTTTTAAGGGAGGCTTTTTTACTTTCTGTATTGAAGTGTATTCTCATTTAATAATCATTCGTGATTAGGTAGACGAAAAGAAAAAATTGTACTATAATATGACTATAATAGTAATGTTTGTATTTAGTCTTTATAGGAGGGCAATTATGTCACAAGATATCGTTAAAGAAATGAACAAACAAATTCAATTAGAATTAGATTCTGGTTATTTTTATTTAGCGCTTTCCATTAAAATGGAAGAAGCAAACTTTAAAGGCTATGCGAAATGGTTAGAAAGACATTATAAAGAAGAATTTGATCATGCAGGTCAATTTATCTCTTATATGCAAAAACGCAAAATGCCTGTAGTGTTAGGTGATGTTAAAGTTATGGATGCTGATGGTGTTGAAACTCCATTAGATGTAGCAAAACTTGTTTATAATCATGAACGTAAAGTGACACAAAGCATTTACAATTTACATGATGCAGCAAAAAAAGCTGACGACTATGCTACAGAAATCTTCATGCATTCCTTTATTATGGAACAAATTGAAGAAGAAGAAGTAACTTCTGATATCGTAGACAAACTCACTTTCGCTGATGGCGATATTTCCGCCCTTTACACAGTGGATCGTGAATTAGCAACTCTTTAATAGTTGCTTAAAAACTCTCTCTCGCAATGGCGAGGGAGAGTTTTTTTGTTTTCGTAAATAGGAAAAATGGAAAGAAAAAAATCTAGGAAAATTTAGAGAAATTCTCCAATAATCTTGTTGACAGTTTATAGTAAATTTCATATAATAGTATCACCGACGCAGAACGGAGAACAAGAAATATTGCGATAACTGACAGCGAGTCAGAGCTTTATGGCAGTATGCATATAAAAGGATATTTTAATTAATTTGTTTTTATTTGTAAAAAAGTCTTGACATTATGTGATGTGATTGGTAAACTTAATAAGCTGTCACTGAAGAGGTGACGGAAGAAAATCTTTGAAAACTAAACAATGTAAGGTAATTGATTCAATAGAATCAAACATATGCCAGAGTGCGGGTTTCAACATCGTTGAAAC
>RCNI01002023.1_pt1 | contig 10229 bp, 6 predicted proteins | sample 2041151 | NCBI WGS metagenome assembly RCNI01 (sample SAMN09708214, study PRJNA481090) | feces metagenome | isolation source: feces | place: Antarctica: Albino Rookery
GTACACTACAAAATCATTGAAGGAAACAAAGAACGTATACAGATTTTCCGTGGTGTTGTTATCCAGGTCAAAGGAACAGGAAGCACAAAAACATTCACCGTTCGCAAAATGTCAGGAAACATCGGTGTTGAAAGAATTTTCCCGATTGAATCTCCGTACATCAAACAGATCGATGTAAACAAAGTTGGTAAAGTAAGACGTTCTAGAATCTATTATTTCCGCAATCTTACCGGTAAAAAAGCTAAGATTAAAGAAAAACGTTCATAATCACAACTTCAAAATATTAAAAGCTCTGCATTTGCAGAGCTTTTTTATTTTTCTATCTTTGTGGAGTGGTAACAATACAATTTGACATGGAAAACAAAGAAATCATTCAAAAAGCAAGAATCAAAGCAGAAGCCTGGAAAAACGGAGCTTACGATAAAGATACAAAAGCAGAGGTTGAGCGTATGCTGAATGCGACAGACCCAACAGAACTCATAGAATCATTCTACAACGACCTGGAATTCGGCACCGGCGGGTTACGTGGCATCATGGGTGTCGGAACTAACCGGATGAACAGATATACAGTTGGAGCTGCCACACAAGGATTTGCCAACTACATCAACCAATCATTCCCCAATGAAGAGAAAGCGGTATGCATCGGTCACGATTGCCGCCACCATTCCCGGGAATATGCTGAAACGGCTGCCGCAATCTTTTCAGCCAACGGCATCACTGCCTACCTGTTTGAGTCGCTTCGTCCGACCCCGGAAATGTCTTTTGCCATCCGCGAATTGGGATGCAAAGGTGGTGTCATCATAACGGCATCCCACAATCCTAAAGAATACAACGGATATAAAGCCTATTGGAATGATGGATCACAACTGATTCCTCCACACGACAAGAATGTCATCAACGAAGTGAAAAACGTAAAAGTTGAAGACATTAAATTTGAAGGAGTAAATGAACGGATTAAAATATTAGGCGAAGACTTTGACAAAAAATTCCTGACTGCCGTCAAATCGCTTAGCCTCTCTCCGGATGCCATCAAGCATCAACACGACATCAAAATAGTATTCACCCCTCTTCATGGGACAACCTACAAACTGGTACCCGACTCACTGCGCAACTGGGGTTTTACTAATATCACCACCGTACCGGAACAGATGATTACAGATGGAGATTTCCCTACCGTAGCATCTGCCAACCCGGAAGAGCCGGCAGCCTTCAAACTGGCTTTGGACAAAGCACGCGAAATCGATGCTGACATAGCCATGGCATGCGACCCGGACGGAGACCGTATCGGCATCGCTGTCAAAGACGACCGGGGTGAATGGATTCTGCTCAATGGAAACCAAACCAATATCATATTTACATGGTACATCATCCATCGCCGCCGTGAATTAGGCTTACTCAAAGGGAATGAATATACCATCAAAACCATTGTTACAAGCGAACTTCTAAAAGAAATTGCAGAGAAGAACGGAGTACCTTGCTACGATGTATACACCGGATTCAAATGGATTGCAGACATGGTACGTAAACAAGGTGCAGAAGGCTATATAGGAGCAGGAGAAGAATCCTTCGGATTCATGCCCGGTTCTTTCACTCGCGACAAAGATGGGGTATCTTCCACATCTTTGATGGCAGAAATCACTGCATGGGCCAAAGACAATGGCAAATCTCTTTTTGATGTCCTGAAAGATATTTATGCAGAATATGGCTTCTCTCAAGAAAAGATGATTTACATTGTTCGCAAAGGCTTAACAGGAGCTCAAGAGATAAAAGAAATGATGGAAAACTTCAGGAACCACACGCCAGCCAAAATCAACGGCAGTGAAGTTATCATAAAGAAAGATTACTCCACACTGAAAGCCACTGATTTAAGGACAGGCACCGTCACTGACATGAATTTCCCGACAACCAGCAATGTATTGCAGTTCTTCCTTGCTGATGGTTGCAAAATATCAGTACGTCCATCAGGAACCGAACCTAAAATCAAATTCTACTTTGAGGTCCGCGCCCAAATGCCGACAGTCAACGACTTCCACAAAGCACAGGAAAAAGCAGACTCCGTTATTGCTGCAATCATCACCGATTTGGGAATAAAATAGTCAGCAGACTTAATCCTAAATACAATATAAATAAAAAACAGAATCCAAATAACCCTTTTATATCTGGATTCTGTTTTTTTATAAGACATATCTCTGTTATTTACAGCACTCCGGCTCAATCATCCACCGATCCGTCAGCAAGGCATATTCACCAGCTACCTCTCCAGATTGTCCGGCAATTGCCTCATTCTTCCTCAGCACCAAAAAACTCACTCTTGAAATTGATGAAATATACACGTTTCCGGGCACGTGTAATTGCAGTGTAAAGCCATCTCCAATACTCATCGGTAAGCATATCATCCGTAAGATATCCCTGGTCTATAAAAACAGCATCCCACTGCCCGCCCTGAGCCTTGTGACAGGTCACCGCATAGGCGAATTTTATCTGAAGTGCATTATAATATTCATTTTCACGTATTTTCTCAAAGCGCTTTTTCTTTGATGGGACATCCGCATAATCCATTTCAACGGCACGGTACAATGCACGGGACTGCTCATACGTCAGAGCCGGATAATCAGACATCAAAGTATCCAACATCACCCAGGCTGTAAGTTCCTCTTCGTAACTGTCCAGTTGTAAAGTTGCATTAACGAAATGATAACCGTATAACTCGGCACTCTTCCCCACACGGACAACAGTAGCCATATCTCCATTGGCTATGAAATCGATTTTATCATAATCTGCTCCCCAGAAATAGTTGTTACGTACAATCATTATACGGTCGCCACTTGAAAAATTTTCCTCGCGGTATAAAATAGAGCGTCGGATACCTTCATTAAAACGGTTCGCACGCTTGTTGGAACGGCATACAATGATGGTTTCATCCTCACCGAACTTATCATAACAAGTCTCTATCGCCTCCAACAGCTCACCGCCTCCGATGCGGAACACATCAGAAAAACCACCGACCTTCAACAATAACTTATCCGCCTCATTCCCTATCATCGCGCGGACCAAAGTCGCATTCTGCAAAATGCCCGACTCTTCCGCCTGGCGCATCACATCCACCAACGCCACTTCAGATACATGAAAGCGATAGGCAGCCTCCAATTCCCGATGGTCAAGCGCCGGACTGATGTCCAGACCGACAGGCGGCAACTGGGCCACATCACCGATCAAGACCAACCGGTTATTACGCCCGTTATAGACAAACTCAATCAGATCATCCAACAAACGCCCGCTCCCGAAATGGCCTTCCGTATCCATATTAGATATCATGGACGCCTCATCGACAAAAAAGAAGGTATCCGAAACCCCGTTAAAGCCAAGGCTGAAAACACCCTCCCCGTCAGTGGCGCTCTTTTGGCGATAAATCTTCTTATGGATGGTAAAAGCAGAAAGACCGACATACGATGCAAACACTTTCGCAGCACGCCCCGTCGGAGTCAGAAGCACGACCTTATACTTCAATGAAACCATCGTATTCACAATGGCTGCGACCAGAGAAGTTTTACCGGTACCGGCATATCCCTTCAAAAGAAAAACACTTTCGTCCTCCCTGTCAAAAAAAAAGTTCACGAACTTATCAACCGCTTCTTTTTGAGAAGGAGAAAAGTCAAAACCGAACTTCTTGAAAACTATCTCGCTAAAATGTTTTTGAATCATTATGAAAATTAATTGCCAAATTTGTCGTTAATCTAAATTTTTTCCTAAATTTGCGAGCAATATTAAGGTTTTACACTCATGGTAACGTTTGAACCGTGGGCGTAAAGTTACGAAGTTTAACGTAAACTTTATCGTATTGCTTAATTAATTATGTAATAATAAAATTCAAAAAAATAACGCTAAAGATGAAAAAACTTATCATTCAGATTGTTCTCGCCGGATTAATTATTTTCCTGGGATACAAATGCTACCAGAGCATCATGATTCCTCAACGGTTTCAAACTATCAAGAACCATAGATACGAACAGATTATCCAACGTCTGAAAGACATTCGTACCGCACAGGAGGCTTACAAAGATGTATATGGCAAATATACTCCGAATTTCGACACCTTGATCAACTTCATAAAATTCGATTCTATCAAGATGGTACGTTCTATCGGTTCTTTGAGCGATGATGATTTGGAAAAGGGAATTACTGAAGCACAGGCAATCAAAGAAGGTAAAATCATCCGTGATACAGTAAGGGTGGCAGCAGCAGGAAATGTATTTCCTCTGGAATTTGAAATTGATAACATCCGTTTCGTACCTTTCACCCAACACAAACACCAGTTCAGAATGGGTGCAACCACACTTTGGACAGATTCAGGTATCGAAGTTCCTGTATTCGAAGCATACGTAACAAATATGGTGATTTTCGAAGACATTCGTAAAGAATACAACGAAGAACTGTTACAAGAAAACGGAGAAAAAAAGCGTTTGAACAAATTTGCAGGCTTGAAAGTCGGTAGCTTAAAAGAAGCTAATAATAACGTAGGAAACTGGGAGTAAACAAGTGCATGCAGAACATATATTATATTGACAAAAACTTCTCGCAAGAGAACGCTACACAATATACCTTATCCATCCGTTGCGCAACGGATGGATTTTCATTTTGTATTCACGATGCAAACAACAGATTACTGGCGTTTTCCCACCAACCGGTTGACCAGGACTCTGATGCCGCTATCATCTCCAAGGCCACACAGCTGATAACAGACGACCCTATACTCAACTTGAAGTATAAGAAAGTGTATGTCATACGCTGCCAACAAAACAAGATGCTGATACCTGCACATGCGTTCAATAAAAACACGCTTGCAGAAATGTATCGCCTTTGCTTTGAACTGCATGAAAGCGACACGCTTATATACCGGAAAATAGAAGCCATGAACAGCTATCTGGTAGAGGCACAGCCTCGAAATTTCATCCGTTTCCTGACCTCCCGCTACCAACCGATTTCCATTGTCAATAGCGCCTATCCCTTTATCATCTATTCGATGTCAAGCATGTTGTTCAACGCACACTATCTCTTCATTGATATTCATGAACAATATTTTGACATCCTGATTACCCATAGCAACGAAGTATTACTGTTCAATTCATTCCCCTATGGCTCTGTCAACGACATCATCTATTATGCCTTGAACTGCCTGCAACAGTGCCAGGTCAGTCAGGACAATTTACAGACCACCATTTCCGGTAACTTGGTCAATGACTCCATGCTCGTAGAGACAATGAACAAATACATTCCCAACATTGCCGTTTTGAATTATGCACCCTTGTCTCAGCTGGTAAAAGACAACGAATTGAACAACTCTATTTTTATCCACCTGCTAAATATCCACAAATGCGAATAATCAGCGGTTCACACAAAGGACGACAGATATTCCCGGACAAAAGTTTCAGTGCCCGTCCGACAACAGATTTTGCAAAAGAGAACATCTTCAATGTACTCACAAACTACATCCAGATTGAAGATATACATGCGTTAGACCTATTTTCAGGCACAGGAAGCATCAGCTACGAATTCGCTTCCAGAGGTGCTGCGGAAATCATCTCTGTTGAACAGAACTACAAACACTATGCCTTCATCAAACGCATGGCAGAAGAGCTGAAATTCAATAAAATGCGAGTATTTAAAGCCGACGTGTTCCTTGCATGCAAAAAACTGCAGGGACACAAATTCGATGTCATATTCGCCGACCCTCCCTACAAATTGGAAAAAATAAAAGAGATTCCGGCCGCCATTTTTGACAACGACCTGTTGGCTGAAGATGGAATTGCTATCATAGAACACCCTGCAAGTGTAGATTTCTCAGACCATCCCCGTTTTTCTGAACACCGTCAATACGGAAGTGTCAACTTTTCGATTTTCAGATAAAGACGACTATAATAAAAAAATCCGTAAGCATACCGCCTACGGATTTTTTATTATAATCAGGATTCCGTCTTATTCATACAACGGATCGCATGTACACATCAGATTACGGTCGCCATAACCATCATCGACACGTCCCACCTGCGGCCAGAATTTATTCTCAGCCACCCAAGGCAGCGGGTAAGCCGCTTTGCTACGGGGATAGGCATGAGTCCATTCATCTGCCGTCAGCACCCTATGGGTATGCGGGGCATTTTTCAATACATTGTCAGTCTTGTCAGCCTTTCCTTCAGCCACCTCAACCATCTCCTCGCGGATTGTCTTCAAAGCCTCGATAAAGCGGTCTAGTTCCTCCTTCGGTTCACTCTCTGTCGGCTCGACCATCAACGTGCCGTGTACCGGGAATGACAATGTCGGAGCATGGAAACCGAAGTCCATCAGACGTTTTGCGATATCCAATTCAGAAATACCGTATTCTTTATTGAAAGAACTGCAATCCCAAATCATTTCATGACCTACGCGTCCCTGTTTTCCCTTGAAAAGGATCTTAAAGCCTAATTTCTCAAAAGAAGAAGCCAGATAATTGGCATTCAATATAGCCATTTCAGTCACCTTCTTCAAGCCTTCTCCGCCCAACATCAACAGATAGCCGTAAGTCACCGGCAACATACCTACAGAGCCGTATGGAGCTGCTGCAACAGCGTGGATTCCTTCCTCTCCGCCGGTAGTCACAACGGAATGTGTAGGTAAGAATTTAACCAGATGCTCTGCAACACAAATCGGACCGACACCAGGACCGCCACCACCGTGAGGCATGGCAAAAGTCTTGTGCAAATTCAAGTGGCAGGCATCGGCACCGATAGTTCCCGGACTGGTCAAACCACACTGTCCGTTCATATTGGCACCATCCATAAATACCTGACCTCCATTCTCATGAACAATCTTAATCAACTCCTTGATGGATTCTTCAAAGATACCGTGTGTTGAAGGATAAGTGATCATGGCACCGAAAAGATTCTCCTTGTTCGCTTCTGCCTTAGCCCGGAAATCTTCCACATCGATATTTCCTTCCGGGTCCGTTGCTGTCACGATAATCTGCAGACCGGCCATAGCGCTGGATGCAGGATTCGTTCCATGTGCAGAAGCCGGAATCAACATCACCTTCCGGTGTCCTTCACCGCGTGAAATGTGATACTGGCGCAGAACCATCAAAGCCGTATATTCACCGGCAGCTCCAGAATTAGGCATCAGGCTGCAACCTGCAAATCCGGTCACCTTCTCCAACATATGTTCGGTTTCACGGATCATCTGCTGGAAACCTTCGGCCTGATCCATCGGCACAAACGGATGCATACCGCCGAATTCAGGCCATGTAATAGGCAACATCTCAGCAGCTGCATTCAACTTCATGGTACAGGAGCCCAAAGAAATCATAGAAGTAGCCAAGGATATATCCCGACGTTCCAGATTCTTCATATAGCGCATCATGGCAGTTTCCGAATGATAGATATTGAACACCGGCTGTTGCATATACTCGTCGTCACGCAACATCTCCGGATCAAGCACCGTGCAATTATCCAGGAAAGTCACCCTTTCCGCTTTCTTGCCGGCAGCCTCTGCAAAGATACCCACGATAGTATTCAGTTCCTCTTCGGTTATACGTTCATCGGTTGACAATCCCACACTACCGCATTTACAGTAATACAGATTGACGTGACGTTCCAGAGCCACCTCACGGATCATTTCCGCAGTCACTCCGGCGGGCAATCCGAAACGGATCGTATCAAAGAACTTGGCTTTCTTCAGAGTATAACCATACTTGCAGATCTCTTCAGCCAAGATCACTGCAGCCGAATGGATATGGCAGGCAATGCGTTGCAATCCCTCCCGTCCATGATAGGCGGCATAAAAACCGGCCATGGTTGCGTTCAATGCCTTGGCCGTACATATATTGGACGAAGCCTTTTCACGTTTGATATGCTGTTCACGGGTCTGTAGAGCCAGACGCAAAGCCTTGTTGCCCTGTGCATCGACAGTCACACCGATAATACGTCCCGGAATATTACGTTTATACTCCTCCTTGGTTGCCATATATGCTGCATGAGGTCCTCCATAAGCCATCGGGATACCGAAACGCTGTGAAGTACCCACAACGACATCAGCGCCCCATTCTCCCGGAGGAGTCAGCAGTACAAGGCTCATCAGATCAGCGGCCACAGTCAGCAGAGTCCCGTTTGCATGCAGACGTTCTGCCAATGCCCTGTAATCACGGATTTCACCGTTAGAAGCAGGATACTGCACAACGGCACCGAATATATCCGCTGTAAATTCAAACGTATTATAATCCCCGAACACCAGTTCTATTCCCTGAGGGGCAGAACGTGTAATCAGCACATCCTTGGTCTGTGAAAAGATATGATTATCGACAAACAGCTTGTTCACTCCGGCTTTTTTCATCTCCTTGCTGCGCAAGCCATACATCATCGTCATAGCCTCAGCGGCAGCCGTAGCCTCGTCCAGCAGCGAACAGTTGGTAATCTCCATACCTGTCAGCTCCAGAATCATTGTCTGATAATTCAACAATGCCTCCAGACGTCCTTGTGACACCTCTGCCTGATACGGGGTATAAGAGGTATACCATGCCGGATTTTCCAAAATATTCCGGACAATCACAGCCGGAGAAATCGTATCATAATAACCGCAACCTATAAAGGAACGGTATAATTTATTCTTCCCTGCAAGTGCTTTGACACGTGTCAGGAACTCGTCTTCCGACAATGGAGCCGGTAAATCTAAAGCATTTTTCAAGCGGATGGATTCCGGAACTGTCTGTCCGATTAATTCATCCACGGATTTCACGCCGATGACCTTCAGCATCTCCTCTACATCCTCCGGCCGTGGTCCAATGTGTCTTCCTAAAAATAGTTCTTTTGCCATGGTTAAGTTAATATTAATAATTAGATTGTAATCGTTTTCGACCTTTCAGGCGTGTAAAATTAAAGTTTTTCCTGATGTAACGAAAATCTTTAAGACAAATATTTCATAACCCGGCAGTTTATTTAAAACCGGTAGGCCACACCCAACGAAGTGGTACAGGCATTAGAAGTATACTTCCCTCCGAAAGTTTCATCCATATTGGTTATCATATTCTTCATGCTGTAAGATCCGTTGCATCCCAATCCATGGATATAGAGGAAAGAGAGGTCTATCACCAAATGCTTCAGAGGGACGAAGCTCAATCCGACAGATGTTCCCAACTTATTCATACCGGGTGTCTCAGGATTGAAATTGTCTTTGCGGATAGGCGACTGGTCAAAATAGATTCCGGCACGCAGATCCAGACGTTCGGTCGTCTTATACTGTGCTCCGATACGTGCAATCACCGTATTCTTGTAATCCTTTTCAGAATTGATGGAATATCCGTTCAGCACATTCGGTGTAAACATGACATTCAGCGAATCATAGGCACTCCATCCCACATACTGCAGGTCAAAAGCGACATTCCAACGATCGGTCGGCCGGTAAGACACACCGAATGTCAGATTTGACGGCAAAGGCAGCTCAGCCTTGAAAGTACCCTCGTTCAATGGCGGGATAGTCACTTTCCCTCCTGTTGCAGCAGACAATGCACCGAACATCTGTTCCACCTGCAGGCTGGCATAATCCACCGTAGCCTTTCCGGCATCCACCTTCATCAACAATTTCGAACGGTAGGAAAGTCCCAATGTCACTTTATCGCATACATCATACATTACCCCCACATTAAAACCGGCGCGCACCTTTGTTTTGCCATCCAGTGTCGCCGATACAGGGACCGAACCTTCCAATTTTGAAATCATGCCTGTGACAGCCTGTTTTTCTGCATCAGGCAGATTAGGCAATTTACCGACCATTCCACCCAGCAATTGGAACTCGTCTGCACTCATCATCGCCCTTGACAATTTCACCTGGCCTATAGCCAAACTGAATCCGACTCCGACGCTCAGACGGTCTGTGATTTTATAGGCGAATGTCGGTTGTACCACATACGACTTCAGCGCAATATCCTGAATCAGTCCGGCGCCCTTCCAGTTTCTGCCCCAATCCAACGAACTGCCATAAGGAGTGGTCAGAGCGATACCGGCAGAAAAATTATCATAAATCTTAAAACCGGCATAGACATACAGCGGGGTACTGATGGAATTATTCGTTTTTGCTATGTAATCACCGTTTCTGAACTTCACGTCTGATTTGATAAAAGAGAGACCTGCCGAAAAATCAAAAGTCTGTTTCAGGAAAGCCAGACCGGCAGGGTTAAAATGCATACTTTCTGCGCCCAATTTCATACC
>RCNI01002024.1_pt1 | contig 10227 bp, 11 predicted proteins | sample 2041151 | NCBI WGS metagenome assembly RCNI01 (sample SAMN09708214, study PRJNA481090) | feces metagenome | isolation source: feces | place: Antarctica: Albino Rookery
ATTCGCTTGGTTGTAATGCAAAAAAGCCCAAATTAAACCAACTTCGACTTCCACCTCTAATAACACCTATCCCAGGAATTAAAACCAATATCAATAACAAAAAGCATAAGCATAAAATAATTCGGTAATATTTTTTATAAATATGATAATCAATTTTCGATGTTATAAACATTCCAAGTATACCTAAACATGCAAAAAGAAATTGCCTTTTAATAAAATAAAAAGCGTCATGATATTTATATAATGCCCATATATGTGAAGAACTATAAACACTAATTAACCCTACTACCACTATTAATAATGTTAAAAAGACAATTTTTTTTGTTTTCACGTTTTCACCTCATCATTTCTTTATATGTCACTCAATAAAGAAAGATGATATAAATATAAAAAAAGAAGACTTTAGTCTTCTAATTCATTAACAATTTGTTTAAATACTTCTCCACGTTGTTCATAACCACTAAATTCATCGTATGAACTTGTAGAAGGTGATAATAAAACAATATCTCCTGATTGAGCTATTTCATATGCCTTTAAAATTGCATCTTTCATGCAATCAACAACATATGTCGATTCACAATTCATTTCTTGAGCAAAACGTTTTCTTGCTTCACCAAAACAAATTAAATGTGATATTTTATTGCCATATGATGCCATATCTGTTAAATCTAAACCTTTTTCATGACCACCCATTAATAAAATTACGGGTTGTTCGAAAGCTTTCAACGCAATAATAGCAGCATCTGTATTTGTAGCCTTAGAATCGTTATAATACTTGACTCCCTTGACTTCTCTAACGTATTCAATACGGTGCTCAACCCCCGTAAAATTTGCTAATGTATCATGAATACATTCTACATCCACATAAGATAATGCACATGCACATATTGCAATCATCATATTTTGAATATTATGTTTTCCCACAATTTTTATTTCTTTTAAATCAATAACATGTTGTCCCTGAAAATATATTGCATCATCTTTTATCATACAATCTGCTTCTTTTTCTAACGAAAAAGTAATTCTATTTGCTTGAACAGGATACTTTTTCAAATATTCTTGTAAAACACAATCATCAATATTTTCTAAAAAATAATCACTTTTATCACATTGACGATAAATATTTGTTTTAGATGAATAATACTCATCTAATGAGTCCATATAATCTAAATGATCAGGTGTTAAATTAATAATTGTTGAAATATGTGGATGAAATTGATCAACATCTAATAATTGAAAATTTGACATTTCCAAAACAACGTCATAACCTTTTTTATGAATCAAATCATTTTCTAATACCAATGAAGATAAAGGCGTACCAACATTTCCAGCTAGACATGTATGGCGACTAGCATTTTTTAATATTTCATGAATCAATGTCACAGTTGTTGTTTTTCCATTTGTCCCAGTAATAGCAATATAATTTTGTAATTGACTGACTTGATAAGCAAGCTCAATTTCAGTATAAATTGGTATATTTCTTTCTTTTAATCTAAGAATAAATGGTTTATGATAATTAATCCCTGGATTTTTAACAACAAAGTCAAAATCTCTTTCGAACAATTCATCAGGATGTCCACCAACAACCATTTCTATTCCCCTAGATACATAATCATCATAACAATCTATTTTATCTTGACTCAAATATTCATTTACAGTAATTGTAGCGTTTAAACTTTCTAATAATTCAACAGCCGCTCTACCACTTTTAGCAAGACCTATAACTAAAACTTTTTTACCACTCAACATATTACATTACTCCCAATACAATTCCGATGATACCACAAACAAATCCAAAAAACCAAAACGAAATAACAACTTGTTGTTCACTCCAACCAAGCATTTCAAAATGATGATGAATTGGTGCCATTTTAAAAACTCTCTTTCCCCTTGTTTTAAATGAAACAACTTGAATAATTACTGATAGTGTTTCAACTAAGAAAACACCTCCAATAATAATCAACAATAATTCTTGAGCTGTTAAAACCGCTAATGCAGCCAAAACCCCACCTAAAGCAAGTGAACCTGTATCACCCATAAAAATACGTGCAGGATGATAATTAAAATACATAAATCCTAGCAAAGCACCTACAATAGCCATTGCATAAATGGCAATAGCATAATTTTTATTCATAACAGCAAAAATAACAAAGGCAGCAATACTAATCATTGATAGCCCTGTTGCTAAACCATCTAAACCATCCGTAAGATTTACCGCATTACTTTCAGCTGCAAACATGAAATAAACTAAAACTGGATAAAACCACCCTAAATCCACTTCAATATGTACTAAAGGAATGGTAATTACAGTATCAAAACCAGGAACAAAATATCTAGCTAATAAATAAAATGCGATTGCTACAATAGATTGTAAAGCATATTTTTGAACAGGTTTTAATCCATCATTTGTCTTCTTAACAACAATAAGATAATCATCAATAAAACCAATAAGTCCATACCCAACAAATGCAAACGTCATTAAATTCACATATACATTTTTAAAATATGAAATATTCAAAACATACACAACAACTAATGAACAAATAATGAAAATAAGTCCACCCATTGTTGGAGTTCCACCTTTTGATTTATGTGACTCAAGCCCTTCTTCTCTTTCAACTTGACCAAATTTTAATTTTTTTAAATATTGAATTGACTTTGGCATAACAACCATTACCAATACAAATGCAACAATAAAGTTAATAACAACTTGTAAAAAAACCATTGAAAACATAAGCATACTCCTTTACATCTTTTTCCTTCTACAATATAACACACTTTCTTTTTGATAGCAAAACAAAAAAGGTGTTACACACCTTTTCCATAAAATTTTGATAATACATATTTATACAATTGAGCAACAAATCTTGCTTCAATACGAGAATATGAATAAGCTGCTTTCACGAATGTAGGAACCTCAAAATGGAAATCATTATTAAATTCAAAGCAAACAATTTCTCCAAGGTCCACTTGTTGAACATGCACACGAATTTTTAATTTCGGGTGTTCAGAAAAAAATGGTCTTAAAAACTCATCCTTCAAGATAAAATCATCTTCATATTCAATGGCTAAAGGAACCATTATTTTTAAACAGGCTTCTTTTATATTTTTTTCACTAATAATATAGTTTGCAAGTCTTTGTTCTACAATTTGTTTAATTGGTTGCATCATTATATTAGCATCATTTGTATTTATAGCTTTTGCTCCTAAGCGTATACGAACAGTTTCCTCTCCAGCATACAATGCAATAGACACATGACTTTGTTCATCAATAATATCCTTTAATATTTCTGCTATTTGGCTTTCACCTATAAACATTGTTAAATATTCAAATGTATAAATCTTCATTTCTTTATAACGAGATAAATAAGGGATAAGAGAATTCTCTATAACATAATTTAATTCTTTAGGAGGACCAGGCAAATTTACAATCATGCGTTCTCCTTTATGCATTACACATCCATTTGCTGTACCCATATCATTTTCTAAAATATAAGCATCTTGTGGGTAGTAAGCTTGTTTAAAATTATTTTGTGGAATTTCTTTTAATCCTGTACAATACTGACACTTCATCTTCACTTTATGTGCCTCTTCTTCGTTATAAATCATATCTAAACCTAAATATTGAGCAGATAATTCCTTTGTTAAATCGTCAGTTGTCGGACCTAAGCCACCCGTTGTAATCACACAATCTGCTCCACGTTCAAAAGCCAATTTTAAACAATCAGATAACCTTTGAGGATTATCTCCAACAACAGTTTGATAATAAACATTAAACCCTAACTCACGACACATCTTTTGCAAAACAGTAGCATTTGTATTTACAATTTCTCCTAACAACAATTCTGTTCCGACATTAATAATTTCTACATTCATAATTTACACCTTTACTGTAACTTTCCTAATCCTAAAACAATTGCTCCACCAAATATAAAAGCCAATAGTGAAGTTATGATAATTCCAAAATCATAATGTGCTGTAAAAGGAATAAGAACAATCGAAGATGCAATAATTAATCCTAAAATAAAACTTAAAAAGGATGGACGATAATTTTCTAAAAAGTACTCACACACTTTAGCACTTAATATAATTCCTAAAACAACCCCAATTCCAACAAAGCATAATGGAACTAAAATATCCATACGTAATGACGTTACATTTGCTAAATATGATTTAAATAAATAATATTGACCAATAATAAGCAAAACCATCGATCCACTTACTCCTGGCATAAGCATTGTTGCTCCACCAATCATACCAACAATAATCATAGTCAAACATAATTTTACACTCAACTGAGGAAAAGCAGGATTAACATTTACATCACCATTTTCAGCATTTAAAAATTCTAAACCAAAAATAATAACAATACCCATTATAAAAGGAATAATTTTCAATTTTTCGCCTTTCATTTCACCTTTTAAAAATAAAGGAATACTTAACGCTATTAATCCAATAAACCAATACATTGTTTGAGTTGGATAATGATCAAACAAAAATTCAAGTACCTTAGCAAATCCAATAATTCCAATTCCTGCTCCTAATAAAACCTGTAACAAAAATAAAATATCACTTTTACGATGTTCGTTATTTTTTTTAAAAACACCAGAAATACATTCCATAGTTCTATTAAAAATACCTAAAATAACCATCATCGTTCCACCACTAACACCAGGAATGACATTTGCTATTCCAACAGCAATACCACCAATTAAATTTTTAATCATATATACTCCTCCTATATTTTAAAGGTATTATACATAATTTAAAAAAAATACTCAATAATTCATTTCATAAACGAAAGCATTTCATCGTCATCCCAAAATGTTTGTGCACAATCAATAATCTCATCTAAAGCTCGATGCTTTAAACGATAATAACTTGATTGAGAAAAATAATCCTGCCACCAATATTCATCATAAAAATTTAAATATTCATGTTCGATAAACATAGTTACATCATGAGATAAATGTCTATGAATTTGATTAACAATATTCACAAGATCCTCTAGTCTTTGTTTTTTTTGAAGTTGATTCAAAAAAGCACTATCTGTTTTCATATACATATTTGTGTTTTCTTTAACCTTAAATAAATCAACTTGAGGATAATAGTTATAATGTTGTTGAAAATATAAAATATCCAATTGAGCTCGTTGGTAACTTTTATAAATATTTCTTACAAGATGATCTTTTTCTCTTAATGTTAAATTTTTCTTCATAAAAAAACCTCCTAAAACTTTATACAAGTTTAAGAGATTTTTTTCTTTTTTAAATCATAAAATTTTCAATCAATTCATCAATTTCATCCAAAGTTAATCCAATTTGAACCAAATATTCTTTTGCACTTCCGTAATGTTCGCGTAAATAATCTAAAAATTCCATTATATATCGTGGTGATGATTTTAAATATTGCTTAGCTTCTTCATCTTGAATCATTTTTGATAATTCTTCGTTAATTTCAATATTATTTTCATAAGATTCACTATAATCTTTTACAATATCATATTCATGACAACCTATTAAATCTAATAACAAAGCTGAAATAACACCTGTACGATCTTTACCAGCTGAACAATGAAATAATATGCAATCATATGGATGATTTAAAAATATTTTAAAGACCTCTTTAATTTGTTTTTTTGAAGATTCTAATAAATAAATATAAACTCCACCCATATCCTTATATGTTTTAATTTCCTCAGGGACGACCACTGCATTTTTCGAATCAAAAACATTCACAGCATAATACTCAATATCTTTATCTTTAACAAAAGGGCTTGGCTGTTGTTCTCTTTCAAAATCACTTCTTAAATCAACAACAACTTTAACACCATATTTTTTTAATGCTTGAATATCATTTTCACTTGCATGAGTTGGGGTTGAAGCACGTATATACTTATGTGCTTTACTATATGTTCCACATTGAGTTTCATACCCACCCAAATCTCTCGTATTCACCATTTTTTCCAACTTTAACATACGTTCTTCTCTTGTCATATACAACATATACAATCACCTCTATTCTTCAAATGGACGTACACGTAAGCGTACTCCTAAATCATCACATATTTTTTGACATTGTTCTATTTTTTGATCACCAATAATATCCACAACAGTTAAAACAACATAAGGTACATACTCTTTACATTTTTTTGCAAAATCCAACATAGCATCAAAAGATTGAATACCAAAACGACTTCTTGTTAATGATAAATATTCTTTAGCATCAGGTGCATTCAAACTAATAGATACAGTATCGATACGTCCTTTTAAAAATGGAGTTATATCTTTATTATGAATTAAACAAGCGAGTCCATTTGTATTAATACGTATAGGTAAATCTTGACGATATAATTTTAAAATTCCAGCAATTTGAATAATATCATCTATTCTTTCAGTAGGTTCTCCAAATCCACAAAAAACAACTTCTTCAAAATCATCTAAATCATATTTTTTAAATTCTTCAATAATCTCTTCAACTGATGGCTCTTGTTTCAGCCATAATGTATTAGATTCACTCATTTCCTTTGTTTGTCTTAAACAAAAAGTACACGAACAAGGACAACGATTTGTCAAATTCACATAAACATGTGTTCCTTTTGTTGTTTCTAAATTTGCAATATCAATATATCCATTTCCATCTAAAGTATATAAAATCACTTTAATTACCTCCTAATTCACACAAATACTCCTCAAAACAAAGTCCATAATGATGGGGAACATTCATTTTTTCACAATAAGCAATACACTTAGAAGCAAATTGAGTTGCCTTTTTTACACAATCATATAATGTATGACCATTTAAATAATGTCCTGCAATAATTGCCGATACTACATCTCCCGTACCACAACGATCTTGACCAATACGTTTAACTTTAATCACTTGATATGAACTTCCTTTATTATATATAAAATTCATAATATGAAAATCATCTATAGCTATCCCTGTCACCACAATATGTTGAGGACCTTGTTTAGATAACTCATCGCACATCATATTCAACTCTTCTAAACTTGGTGTTTTTTTTGGGTAAGATATATTTAAAAGTGTTACAAGTTCTGTCAAATTAGGCGTTATAATATCAGCATAGCGAATTAATTTTCTCATACTCTCACACATTGAAGGAGTATATGTATCATAAAGTGCCCCATGATCTCCCATTACTGGATCAACTAGCACAAAAGTTCCATCCTTTTTAAATGTTTCAATAAAATCAATAACTATATCAACTTGCTTTGCAGATCCTAAATATCCAGTCGCAATAGCATCAAACTCTAAATTTAAATCTTTATATACTTGTATATAATCGTTCATTTTATCTGTGTAATCATCAATGTAATATTTCGAAAATTCTAGATGCGTTGAAAGTATAGCTGTTGGAATAGCAACAGCTTGAATTTTCATTGCTGAAATAATAGGTGCCATTACTGCTGTAGAGCAGCGCCCAAACCCTGTCAAATCATTAATCAAAGCAATTCTCTTTTGTCTAACCACAAACATCACCTCATTTCATTTATTCTATCATAATCATTATTAAAAATAAAAACATTTATGATATAATTATGACATAAGGAGATTATATTATGAATACACTAAACCAAATAACTTCATTAACTGAAGATTTTCTTAATGACATAGATTTATCATATAAACATTATGAAAATGATAGTATAAGCGCAATAACCAAAACAAATTTCGAATGCAAAGAGTGCTGTTTTAAAAATATTTATATGCAAGAATCAATTTTCGAAAACAGTTATTTTTTAAATGTAATATTTCAAAATTGTGATTTCTCTAATATTCAATTTTTAAATACACTTTTTAGAAATGTTCAATTTATAAACTGTAAATTAGTTGGCAGTGATTTTAGTGATTCTATGTTTGATCATGTGACTATAAAAGAAAGTTTATGTCGTTTTGCAAACTTTTCATATATGAATAACAAATTAACAAAATTTATAAATTGTGATTTAACAAATGCAAGTATTACAGAGACAAAATTAAATAAGACGAAATTCCAAGAATGTCATTTAGAACAATGCGAAATTTTTCATTCTTCATTAAATAATGTTGATTTATCCACATCATATATAAATCATATTATTACAAGTCCTGAAGATATTCGAGGTGCTATCATCGATATTAACCAAGCTGAAGACCTTATTCATCTATTAAAAGTAAAATTAAAATAATAAGTCTATTCATTTAATAAAATCCCCTCTACCACTTTAATTGTTAGAGGGGATTTTATTATATACAATGAATTGATCCTTTTAGCATACATCAAAAATTGAAAATGGATGTCCACTATAAATAGAAAGACATCCATGTATCTAATAGATTTCTAATACCTTGTATTTATTAATTAGTACGCTCTTGCAAAATATACAATGTGTTTTGCTTTTTTACCACAAACTGGGCAAACACCTTCAACTGTTGCTGTTGTATCAATACAACGTGAAGTAGCAGCTGTTTCATCTTTAATTTTAACTTCACAAGCTTCATCTCCACACCATGGTAATTTAACATATCCACCTTTTGTATTTAAAATTTCTTTAAATTCTTCCATAGTTGTTGCATTTGTTATATGTTCATTTCTAAATACTAATGCTTTTTGATACATTGCATCATGAATATCATCTAACATTTTAGTAATAATTGCTGGTAATTGTTGATCTAACGCAAGAGTTTGTTTTTCTCCATCAACACGTCTAGCAACCATACATTGTCCGTTTTCTAAATCTCTAGGACCAATTTCAATACGTAAAGGAATACCTCTCATTTCTGCTTCAGAGAATTTCCATCCAGGTGTCTTATCACTAGCATCTACTTTAACCCTTATTCCTTGTGCTTTTAATTCAGCTTCTATTTCATAAGCTTTATCTAGCACTCCTGGTTTTTGTTGTTGAATTGGAACAATCATAACTTGTGTTGGAGCAACTCTTGGTGGTAAAACTAATCCATTATCATCACCATGAACCATAATAATTGCACCTAATAATCTTGTAGAAACTCCCCATGAAGTTTGATAAACATATTTTTGTTTATTATCCTTATCTAAAAATTTCATATCAAAAGCTTTTGCAAATCCATTTCCAAAATAATGAGATGTTCCAGATTGTAAAGCTTTACCATCATGCATCAATGCTTCAATTGTATAAGTTTCTTCTGCACCAGCAAATTTTTCGCGTTCTGTTTTCTTTCCAGTCACCATTGGAATTGCCAATAAATCTCTGGCTGTAGATTCATAAATATCTAGCATTCTCATTGTTTCTTCTTTTGCTTCTTCTGCAGTTGCATGAATTGTATGACCTTCTTGCCATAAAAATTCAGACCCTCTTAAAAATGGTCTTGTTGTTTTTTCCCAACGTACAACACTACACCATTGATTATATTTTTTTGGTAAATCTCTGTATGAATTTACAATTTTTGCATAGTGTTCACAAAATAATGTTTCAGATGTTGGACGGACTATTAAATTTTCCTCTAAATCATCTAATCCACCACGTGTAACAACAGCACATTCAGGTGCAAAACCTTCAACATGATCAGTTTCTTTTTTCAATAATGATTCAGGGATTAACATCGGCATATAAACATTTTCATGTCCTGTTTCTTTAAATTTTTTATCTAAATCTGCTTGAATCATTTCCCATAATGCATACCCATATGGACGATAAATAATAAATCCTTTTACAGTTGAGTAATCCATCAATTCTGCTTTACGACATACATCTGTATACCATTGTGCAAAATCTTCACTTCTTGATGTTATTGCATCATTTTTAATATTGTTTTTTGCCATTTTTATTCCCCTTTTTTCTAATATTTACCTTTCTATTATACTCAATTCATACTAAATTGCAAATATGAAAACAAAGGAAAAGAGTTAAAAGAATTTGAAATTTACGATGATGATATTATTCAAAATGTTGGCTACGCAAAAGCAAAAGAGGGTAATTCAGATGATTACTACAAAAGAATTATTGAATATGATTCTCTTTTAATGACATTAAATACAATGAATTCATACATGACTCAATATGAAATGATTACAAGAGATACAAAAGAAGAATATCAGAAAAAGATTGATGAATTAAATAAAAAACAAGAGAAAAGAATCAAAAGAATTACCGAAATCGGTGCTATTATTTGAACACTTCTTACTTTTGTATTAAGTGGATTACAAAGAGCAATGGATACACAATCTGAAAATCTTTGATTAAT